>MDTC01098656.1_pt1 | contig 30024 bp, 25 predicted proteins | sample 811181 | NCBI WGS metagenome assembly MDTC01 (sample SAMN05326644, study PRJNA326480) | marine metagenome | isolation source: seawater | place: Pacific Ocean: North | collected 2011 | reverse complement strand
GATATGCTCGAAGACGATGGCGTTTTTTCATCCGGAGTCATCCTCAACGACTTCACCGAAAACCGCCTTCAGGGAGGCAAGTACGGATACGGTTACGGTTACGGCCACTATGGCGACGATACCTAAATCGTTCAGCTTTCGGAGATCACCCAATTTCTCCCTCATTATTGGATTCCCAATGCTAAAGTTTTCATGATAGTCTACCCGAAGTGATCAATGGCCGCCCCTTCTTTGATTCGCCAAACTTCATTTCGCAGACATGCAAACTATCCTCGAAGCCGGACGGGCTGAAAAAAACTACTGGCGCGATCTCTGGCGCTACCGGGAACTTTTTCAGGTCCTCGCATGGCGCGACCTCTCGGTTCGATATAAACAAACGGTCATCGGGGTCGCTTGGGCGGTCGTGCGGCCCGTCCTCACCATGCTCGTGTTCACCTTCGTCTTTGGCACGGTCGCGAATCTTAAAAGTCATGGCTCCGCTCCATACGCCCTCATGGTTTTTGCGGGACTTCTCCCGTGGCAGTTTTTCTCCACCGCGCTCACCGACTCCTCGAATTCCCTCACCACAAACGCCAACCTGATCTCCAAGGTTTACTTCCCCCGCCTCATTGTCCCGACCGCCACCATCGTGGTCGCCTTTGTCGACTTCGCCATTAGCTTTGTCCTTCTGCTGGGCATGATGGTCATCTACCAATTCGTGCCGCCGTGGCAGATCATTTTCATCCCGGCATTTGTCGCGCTTTGCTTTCTGACCTCACTCGGCCCCGGACTTTGGATCACTTCTCTCAACGTAAAGTATCGCGACTTCCGCTACGTCATTCCTTTCATCATTCAATTCGGCCTCTACCTCACCCCGGTCGGCTTCACCAAGGAAGTCATCCTTGCAAAAATTCCGGAGAATCTTCACTTCGTCTACAACATCAATCCCATGGTCGGCGTCATCGATGGCTTCAGATGGTGCATCCTTGGCGGCCCTCCCCCGTTCCTTGAACCCGCCTTCCTCATCGGAATTGGCGTCACCATTTTTATGCTCTGGCTGGGCATCCGACAATTCCGTAAAATGGAAAAAACGTTCGCCGACCTGATCTAATGTCCGACCCCATCATCAAAGTCGACGGACTCGCCAAGCGTTACCTCGTCGGCCACCAAAGCGAACGCGAACAATACCAATCGCTGCGCGATACAATCGTCCGCAGCGGCAAAAACTTCCTTCGCAAAGCCGTCGACATGGCGAAAGGCCGCCAGATCCTGATGGGCGATGAAGTCGAGGAATTCTGGGCCCTCAAGGATATCTCCTTCGATGTCTCGGAGGGCGAGGTCCTTGGCATCATCGGACACAACGGAGCCGGAAAGAGCACCCTTCTCAAAGTCCTCTCCCGCATTACAGAACCCACCGAAGGTCGGATCACTCTTAACGGCCGCGTGGCCTCTCTCCTCGAGGTCGGCACCGGCTTTCACCCGGAACTCACCGGCCGCGAAAACATTTTCCTCAACGGAGCCATCCTCGGCATGACCAAAAAAGAAATCCGACAGAAGTTCGATGAGATCGTCGACTTCGCCGGAGTTGAAAAATTCCTCGACACTCCAGTCAAGCGATATTCCTCCGGAATGTATGTCCGCCTCGCTTTCGCCGTCGCAGCCCATCTCGAACCGGAAATCCTCATTGTCGACGAAGTCCTCGCCGTGGGTGATGCCAGCTTCCAAAAGAAGTGCCTCGGCAAAATGAAGGCCATCTCCAAGGAAGGCGGCCGCACCGTCCTCTTTGTGAGCCACAACCTCTCGGTGATCCAGACCATCTGCCAACGATGCATTGTCCTCAAAGGAGGCCAAATCGACACCATGGGACCTTCTGCTGAATCAGTCGCCAAGTATCTCGAGGCACCCAGCGACACCTTCTGGAAACGTGAAGGCTCACCCAAGACCGATTGCTATTTCGAAGAGGCCCGCATTTCCGTGGAAGGAGAAGAGTCACAGAATCCCATCATCGAAATTCGCACTAAAATCACCAACGAAAAGACCAAGAATCTGGCTTTCGAAGTCCACCTCTTCAATGCCGCCGGTGAAGGAATTGCCCTCGGGCTTCTCGGTTCGGTCGATCCCATCAAGCTCCCCGCCGGAACGGACGAGCACATCTGGCGCTTCCCCGCCCACAACCTCGCGACTGGCAGCTACACGGCCGCCCTCCGACTCAACATACCCGGCGTCGAGGTCTTCGACGAAATTTGGCAAAAGCTTTCCTTCGATTTTCAGGCTCCACCTCAGGCCATCCACTCCTATCGTATCGCCCAATCATGGGGCCACGGATCCTTCACACTTGATCTGGAAAAAGTGTAAAACCGGGGAATGAAAATTGCACTCGTCAGCTTTGAATTCCCCCCGGCTATCGCCATTGGAGGTATCGGCACCTACGCGTGGGAAGCTGCCACTATGCTCGCTCAAGGCGGCCACGAGGTCGAAGTTTTTTCCGCTGGAAAAAAAGGCCCCGAACCTGCTGAAGAATTTGGGATTAAAGTTCATCGCTTCAATGAAGATGACCGGGAAACATTCCGAAAAGCCATCGTTCCTACCTTCTCACAATGCCATAAAGAAGCTCCCTTCGACGTTCTCGAAAGCCCCGAGCTCGGGATGGAGGGACGAGAGGTCGCCAAAAAATTCCCCAACCTTCCCTGCGTCGTCAAACTCCATACTCCGGAGTATCTCCTCGGTCAAATCGGCTGGGAGGAACCCACGCTTCTGGAAAAGCTCCACTTCACTCTCGGTTGCCTTCGCAAAGGCAAACTGGCCTTCCTCGAAAAGCCATCTTTCGAGCCCGAGTCCGACCCCGAATGTCTCTGGACGCGAAAAGCCGACGAGATCGCAGCTCCCAGCTCGGCCATCGGAAATCGCCTCGCTGAAGATTGGTTTCTCGACAAAGAAAAAATCTCCTTTTTCCCCCTCCCCATGACACCCTCGACTGAACTTCTATCGCTCGAACCCGCGACCGAAGCAAAGACCATCGGCTTTCTTGGTCGCCTCGAACCTCGCAAAGGAGTCCTGGAAATGGCTCGCGCCATTCCCTCCATCCTACGCAAAGCCCCGGAAACCCGCTTTCGCTTCATCGGCCCGACCTGGAATTACAAGCAGAGCGACATGGAGACTTGGATCCGAAAAAACTTCGCCTCCTCACTCCACGCCATCGACTTCGTCGGCGCCATCGGCAAAGAGCAGCTCGCTGACGAATTTAAGAAATGCGATGTCATGCTCTTCCCCAGCCGCTGGGAAAGCTTCGGCCTCGTCTGCCCCGAATCAATGTCCGCCGCCCGCGCTGTCATCGGATCTTCCTTGGGAGGGATGGCCGAAATTATCGTCGATGGTGAAAGCGGCATTCTTGTGCCACCCAAAAATCCCCCAGCCATCGCCAAGGCCGTCCTCAATCTCATCAACAGGCCGGAACGCGTTATAACACTTGCCATAAATGGTCGGCAACGCGTACTCGATTTCCTCAGTCACGAAGGTATTCTACCTCTTCAAATCGCCTCTTATGAGCGAGCCATCTCCGCCGCCAAAAAACGTAACGCATGAAAATCACGGTCGTCATCCCCACCTACAATCCAAACCCTAAGTTCTTCGAAAGAACGGTTCAAGGATTGGAAAAACAGACCCTCGACAAAAAAGAATGGCAGCTCCTAATCATCGACAACGCCAGCACAAGGCCTCCCGATCAAAAATGCCTGACCTATCTCGAAAATGCCCGCGTCGTCCGGGAAACAAATCTCGGGCTCACCCACGCCCGCCTGCGTGCAATCAGGGAGGTCGACACCGAATTCATTCTCTGGGTCGACGATGACAACATTCTCGAACCCAACTACCTCGCCGACGCTCTCGAGATTTTCAAGACATATCCTCATCTCGGCTCCATCGGTGGCCCTGCCATTCCTGAATATCAGGAAGATCCCCCCGAGTGGTTCGAGCCCGGCCTTGCTCCTATCGGCTGCCGTGATCTTGGCAACAGTATGATCATGACAGGATGGGATACTGAAAATCCCACCTACCCCGATTGTGCTCCGATCGGAGCCGGCATGGTTACTCGCACCGAAGCGATCAAAGAGTGGGACAAGGCCGTAACCGGTGACAAATTCCGCCTCGCCCTCGGCCGCACCGGCGACGCCCTAACCTCAGGCGAAGATAACGACATCAATCTCGTCATTCTTCGCAATGGTTGGAACGTGGGATACTTTCAAAAGCTCAAACTGACCCACTTGATTCCTCCCGGACGCCTCACTTTAAAATACCAACAAAACATCAAACGCGTCAGCTTCCGCGATTATATCCGCGTTCTCGATATTCACGGCATCCGGCCTTGGCCCGCTATCCCCGTGTGGACTGTCAAACTCCGCAAGCTAAAAGCCTACTTTAAACTCAAACCAAGGAGCAGCCCTGGCGCCAGCATCCGATGGCATGGCACCTGCGGCCAATTCGAAGGCCAGGCTTCACTCTCCAACAAGTAAATTTCCATGTCCGCATTTCGCACCTTTCTCAGCCAAACCAAGACCGCGCTTTATCGCCGTCCCAAAGACGAGTTGGCCCGTATGGTCCGTTGGGGTCCCAGAGCCTACCTCCGCCTCGATGCCTGGAAACGCGAAATGGAGAAAAGCGCCTGGGATCTCAAACCAGTCGAAGCCACCTCCTCCGAACCCCCTCTCGAAATCTGGTTCCTTACCGGAAAAGACTTTTGGTATCAAAGCGCCTTCTGCGCCTGGACCCTCGCCCACCAAAGCGGACGCGAAATCTCAGTCTCCCTCGTCGACGACGGAACTCTCAGTGACAAACACGAAGAGGGAATCCGTCGCCTCTTCCCCAAGGGCACCACGGTGAGAAAAGAGGAGATTAACGATAAAGTGGAAAGCCTTCTCCCGATCGACAAATTCCCCGTCCTCCGCCAACGCTGGATCGATTACGTAAACATTCGTAAACTCACCGACATCCACCTTGGCTCGACCGGAACCAAACTCGTTCTTGATTCCGACATGCTCTTCTTCGCCGAACCCTCCGAAATGCTCGAATGGTGGGACCAAAAAAACAGCGACGAACTTTGCCTCATGACCGACTGCGAGGAATCCTATGGTTACTCCCGTCCCGTGATGGAAAAGCTCACTGGAGCCACAATACCCAAACTCCTCAACGTCGGTGTCTGTGGAAGCTCCAGCGATTCGATGGACTGGGAAAAACTTGAGCACTGGAGCGCCTCTCTACTCGAGGCCGAAGGTACGTCCTATTACCTTGAGCAAGCACTCGTTGCCATGATGGCTTCCGCGCAATCTCACCGCGTGATGCCGGCCGAGAGCTATATCACCTTTCCTGATCGCGACACTGTCTTAAATAAAGGCGGCATTCTCCAGCACTACGTTTCCGACAGCAAACCCTCCTACTTTGGCAACGCCTGGAAACTGGCCACATCGTAAAATCATGAGCAATCCAAAGGTCTCTATTTGCATCCCCTGCCACAATGCCGGGGACTATTTGGAGGCCACTCTTGATTCCCTGCTCGCGCAAACTTACGACAACATCGAAATCATCGTCACCAACGACGCCTCGACCGATCAGAGCAAAGAGATCCTCGATCGCCACGAAAAAGATCACGGCATCATCGTCGTCACCGAACAATGCGGCAGTGCCGCCAAATCCCGCAACCGCGCCCTGCGCGAAGCGAGCGGTGATTACATCAAATTCTTCGACGCCGACGATCTCCTCTCTCCCGAAATGGTAGCCAGTCAAGTCGCACGCCTCGAGGGCACAACCAACTCCATCGCTTCTTCCGAATGGGGGCGCTTTTACGACGACGCCCCCGGCAGCTACCAAGCCAATCCCGAAGCAGTCTGGTGCGACATGAAAGGCCCGGACTGGCTGGTCGAAGCCTGTGCCAACGCTCGTCCCATGATGCAGGCCGGGATGTTCCTCATTCCAAAATCCATTCTTAATGCCACCGGCGGCTGGGATGAAGAACTCACTCTCCTCGACGACTTTGAATTCCACGCTCGCATCTTTGGTCATTGCGACGATATCCTCTTCGTCCCCGACGCCATCCTTTACTACCGCTCGGGCATGGCTGGTAGCCTTTCCCAAAAATCCGACCGCATCGGCGCCGAATCGGCATACCACTCCTTCTCGCGGGGCGCCGATCATTTCCTTGCCAAACGCGATGACGCCGAAGCAAAAAAATCCGCCGCCGCCATGCTACAGGACTTCATCTACACCTTCTACCCCGCCCACCCTGACCTTCTCACCAAGGCCGCCGCACGCGTCTCCGCCCTCGGCGGAAGCGCTCTCGAACCGGACGGTCCGCCGAAATTTCAAAAGCTTCGCAAGCTCGTCGGCTGGAAGCTCGCCCGGCGCATTGAATCGGCCACCAACAAATTTCGTCACGCCTCATGAACCTGCAATTTCCCGACAAGATCGCAAACTACCGCCGTCTCCCTTGCCTCGACGGGCTGCGCTGCATCAGCGTCCTGCTCGTTCTCATTGCGCACTCCGAAGACGTCTCCCACTACCCCGCCGCATTGGCAAAAATTACGCGCTGGGTTCCACCCGGCACAACTGGTGTGCAAGCCTTCTTCGTCTTGAGCGGATTTCTCATCACCTTTCTCCTGCTGAAAGAGAAACTTAAACATGGCAACGTCAGTCTGAAGCTTTTCTACGTTCGACGCGCACTCCGCATTCTACCCGCCTACGTCGCCTTCCTCATCATCATTGGCATCATCGCAGCCTTTGCACCTCTCGCTATCTCCGGATCTAGTTGGTTCGCCCTCATCACTTACTTGGTCAACTTCATGGAGGTTCCTAAAATCGCCGAACACGTTTGGAGCCTCTCAGTCGAAGAGCAATTCTACCTTCTTTGGCCCTTCCTCTTCTGGCTCTTCCTCGTCAAAAGCGAACAAACCCGCAAAGCTTTTTACGTCCTTCTCATTCCCGTCGTTCTCGGCCCCATCTGCCGACATCTTGGCTCACTCGACGAACACTCCGTCCTCTTTGGCGAAAAGTCCTTCTTCACCCACTTCGATTCCCTCGCCTACGGCTGCCTCCTCGCTTTCGCCTTCGGCTTCCGTGCAAAGTGCGTCGAAACCGTCATGGAAAACAGAAAGTGGCCCGTCTTCATCGGAGCCCTTCTCCTCATCTTCATTCCGCACCTTCTCATCGTGGTCGAAAAGCTTGAGGTGATCACGACTCCCCTCGCGAGTAGTTTCAGCGCCTTTGGCATCGCGCTACTCGTTGGCTTCGTTCTTTTCCATCCGCGTTTCTTCGCCGTCTCCTGGCTGGAATGGAAACCCGTCGCCCTCATTGGGGTATGGTCCTACTCAATTTATCTCTGGCAACAAATCTACTGCAGCCCACCCGAGAGCTACGGATTCAATGGCTCGCCTCGCTTCCTCGTCTTCCCCTACTGGCTGGCCCCTGTCTTCGCCACTTCCATCACCTCCTACTACCTCGTTGAAAAACCCTTCCTTCGTCTCAAAAGCAAAGTCGGTACACGCAAGTAATCATGAAGGGAAAGAAAGTCGCACTCCTCACGCTCCAGCATTTTTCCAACGCTCCACGGGCGCAAAAGGAGGCAGGCTCGCTGGCAAGAGCCGGGGCCGACGTGACCGTTTTTGGAAGCTGGTGGAATCACGAGCGCGCTCAAGAAGACCTCGCCCTCGCTGAGCGCCTCGGTATCACTTACATCCCACTCATCGATCTCCGAAATTCTCCTCTTCGATTGCGAATCAAAGGAAAAATCGCACGCGAAGCCTTCAAGCGCTTCGGCATCGTCCTCCCCGAGGTCTACGGCCTCAGCGCCCGCGCAATGATTCGCGAAATTAAACGTCTCAAGCCCAACCTCACCATGGTTCATTGCGAACCCGGACTCTGGGCCGGCCCTCGCTTGATCAAAGCAGGATTCAAAGTTGGCATCGATTTCGAGGATTGGTTCTCCGAAGACCTCCTTCCAGAAGCCCGCAAAGAACGCCCGGTTGAAGCACTCGCTACAGGCGAAAAATACATGCTGAAAAATGGGGCAGTGAGCTTTGCGACCACCGAAGCCATGGCCGCCAACCTTTCCAACTGGGCCGGTCTTGACACGCCGCCCACGAGCATCCCCAACACCTTCCCTTGGGCGGACTCGCCGAAGGAAGACATCAACGCCGACAAACGAGATCCCGACTGCGTTTCCTTCTATTGGTTCTCCCAAACCATTGGACCGGGACGTGGATTGGAAATCCTTGGTCATGCACTCAGTAAAGTGAGAGGTAATTGGCAACTCCACCTGCGCGGCACTCTACGAGACCGACAGGATTGGTTCGAGGAAACCTTTCCGGAAAACATCCGCGATCGCGTGATCATTCAACCCATCGTCCCGAACAGGGACCTCCCAATCCACAGCGCAAGCCACGACATCGGATTCGCGCTGGAAGATCCCTTCTGTAAAAGCCGCAACCTTACCGCGACGAATAAGATTTTCGAATACATGCGCTGCGGTCTTGCCACCATCGCAACCCGCACTTTAGGTCAGAGTGAAGTTTTGGACAAAGCCGAAGGCGTTGGGTGGATTATCGAACCCAACGACGAGGACGCTCTCATCGAACGCATTCAATTCTGTCTCGAACATCCCGACAAAGTAGCCACCGCCAAATCACTCGCGAAAGAAGCCGCGGCGGGAGTCTGGTCCTGGGAAGCCTTCGAACCCATCTTGGTAGAAAAAATCTCCCAGGCTTTATGAAGGTCCTCATCATCTCACCCCACTTCCCTCCGACGAATGCGCCGGATATGCAGCGGGTGCGCATGATTCTTCCCTATCTCGCCGATGCCGGAATAACCGCCGAAGTCCTCGCCGTCAATTCCGCTCAGGTCGCCGCGCCGGAGGACCCCTGGCTCGTCGAAGGACTTCCCGACGACATCCCCATTCATCGCGTCAACGCGCTCGATCTATCCTGGCGCAAAATCCCGGGCTTAGGCACCCTGAGCCTTCGGGCAAAACGCGCCCTCCGAAAAAAAGGCGATGAGCTTCTCAAAAACGGGGAATTCGATCTCGTCTACTTCTCCACTACCCAATGGACCGTTCATAGTCTGGGCCCACGCTGGAAAAAACGGTTCGGCGTTCCCTTCGCCATGGATTACCACGACCCATGGGTCACCGATTACTATCGCGAGAACCCACAAGTCAGGCCTCCCGGTGGGCCACTCAAGTACTGGCTCTCCCAGCGACTCAACGTATTCCACGAACCTCGGGTCATCGCCCAGTGCATTGGAATAACCGCGGTTTCCCCCGCCTACCCCAAGCAACTTGTCAAACGTTACGGCAAGGTTCCACCCTCCATCATTCTTCCCTTTCCAGGTGATCGTCGTGACCTCAGCCGGGTTACCGATACCAGACAGAACCTTTTCGATCCGAAGGACCAATTCACCCACTGGGTTTATATCGGAGCCGGGGGCGCTTACATGGAATCCTCCGCGCGAGGCATCTTCGAAGCCATTCAGGATCACCCAAAGAAAGAACAACTTCGCCTTCACTTCATCGGCACCTCTTATGCTGGAGCCGGGCGCGGAAAGAAATCGATCGAACCACTTGCTGCGAACTACGGCTTAGCGTCCATCGTTCACGAATCACCCGATCGTATTCCCTACTCAACCGCCTTGAAGTGCCTCCTTGATGCCGACGCTCTGATTGTTCCCGGTTCCAACGACCCCGGCTACACCGCCTCCAAAATCTATCCCTATCTTCTTGCCGGACGCCCCATGTTGGCCATCTTCCATCAAGAAAGCTCCGTCACTAAAATCATGAACTCGGTGAATGGAGGAACCATCGTAAACTTCGACTCCGACACCTCGACCAAGCAACTCGCCGAAAAGATACGCACTACCGCCTTCGATGAAAATGGCGACATCCGGAAAGTCCCTCTCGATGAGAAGGCCTTCATTCCCTATGATGCGAAGTCACAAGCTCAGAAATTGGGCACCTTCTTCAAAACCTGCCTGAAGGAATCCGCATGAACCAAGCTCCTAGAAAACGTCGCGCCCGCCGGGTGGAACCCGTCAATGTGAGCTTCGTTGAGGCCACCTATGCGGACACCTCGCACCAGGCCCGCGGCTTGTTTCGGGGCGGATATTACGCCCTTCTGATCATCAGCATTCTCGGCCTGGCCACCCTCGTCATGACTTACGCAGATTACGCCCTGCCCTATGTCATGATCGTGGCTCCGGCGATCTTGGGGTATCGCTATTGGCTGAATCAAAACCGCAACGGCCTTCCAATCCTCCCCATTTTTCTCACCCAGCAGGGCCTCGTCTATACCTTACCTCTTTTCGCCTATCGTCACGAGATCCCCAGTAACTACGAGCAAGTCCTCATCACTTCGGCTCTCATTACCGGGATCTTTTTCGCCTGTGTGATGGGCGGGTGGCACTTCGTCATCAATCGCGGAGAACGGACCCCCTCGAAATTTGACCTGTCGCTGGGCAAAGGACAGGAAGCGGAAGTCAAGTGCTTCACCCTCGCCTGGGGCCTCTTGGTCCTCGCGGTCTTGTTTCACTTCGGTTCACGAACCGGCCTGATCTGGAGCCTTCTCCCGCCTTCACTCCAAGGAGTCTTCCCTATCTTGCGAACCTTCGCCTCCGCCGCGGCCATGTTGGGCGCACTCCTCGGAGGACTCGTTCTGGGGAAAGTTTCCGAACCCGGAAAAAAAATACTCTTCTGGGTCCTGGTTCTAATAATCTGTCTATTCTCAATGGTCGACGTCTTGATTTCGGCCGCCAGCAGCATCGTCCTCGCCTCCATCGTGGGCATGGCTCTGGGAAAAGGAAATCCTCCGTGGGGACTCCTCGCAGCAACTCTGGGAATCGTCGGATTTCTCAATCAGGGCAAAACCGATATTCGGGAGCGCTACTGGGTTCCGGGAACTCTTGAGACCCAGCTTAATTTTCAAGATCTTCCTCAATTCTATCTCGACTGGATTGAGACCAGCAGTGAAACATTTTTCGGTTCCAAGAAAAAAAACAGCGTCGCACCCGAGGAAGGAATGAGCATCTTCGAGCGAATCAACAATCTCCAAAACACGCTCTACGTTGTCGATGCCATCGAACGCAAGAACAAGGCAATCCTCGCCGGTGAAACCTATGCCCTGATCCCCCCACTATTCATTCCACGCGCCCTCTGGCCCGACAAACCATTTGCCCACGAAGGACAAGCCATCCTCAATGTCCACTTCGGTCGGCAGGCCTCAAAAGAGGATACCGAAAAGGTGTTCATTGCCTGGGGACTTCTGCCCGAAGCCATCGGAAACTTTGGAGTATGGGGCGGTCCTGTTTTGTTTGGCCTTCTCATGGGTGCCGCATTGGGATGGTTGGAGCGCACATCCATGCGCAAACGTGTTATGTCGGTGGAAGGCTTCATTCTTGGGGGACTCCTTCTCATCACCGCAGGCTCATACGAAATGGTCGCCAGTGTCCTTCTCACCTCCACATTCCAGTTTCTCATCGCCGTCACCGTCGCCGGATCAGGTCTTTTCATCCTCTTCAAGAAAAAACAGGAAGATGAAGCCAAAGGCCCCAAACCCAATCAACATTACCACTAAAATGGCCTCCAAAGTGAAACGGCTTGCGGTGGTCATTTCCCATCCGATCCAATATTATTCTCCGTGGTTTCGCCATCTGGCGGACAGAGATGAATTAAAACTCAAGGTCTTTTATCTTTGGGATTTCGGCGTCAAGGAGACGACCGACGAAAAGTTTGGAACTTCGTTTAGCTGGGACATTCCACTGCTCGACGGCTATAATTCCGAATTCCTCAAAAACCAAAGCAAAGACCCTGGCACACACCATTTCCGCGGACTGGATAATCGCGGAGCGGTCGCAGCTATTTCGAATTGGAATCCCGACTCCATCCTGATCTTCGGATACAACTACGCCACCCATCTGCGCATTATTCTCTCCCGCCAACTTCGCAAGGTTCCCATGATCTTTCGGGGAGACTCTCACAACCTCTTCCCAACGAAAGGCTGGAAACAAAAACTCTCCCGCAACCTCCGGGCCATGATCTTCAAGCGCTTCCAAAGCTTTCTCTCGGTCGGGAAGGCCAACGAAGAATATTTTAAAAGCTGTGGCATTAAGAAGAAAAAACTCACGCGCGCCTATCACTGTGTCGACAATGACCGCTTTCAAGACGCCGCGGAGGAAGCAGAGAAGGCAGCCAAAAAATGGCGCAAGGAACTCGGAATACCCAAGAAGGCCTTCGTCTTTCTCTCAGCGGGAAAGTTCGAGTCGAAAAAGCGTCCTCTCGATCTTCTCGCCGCCTTTGAAAAAATCGACAACCCTGATTGCGCCCTTCTCCTGATTGGTGGCGGGGAACACGAAAAACAATTGAAGAAGACCAAGGATAAACGCGTCTTCTTCGCACCTTTCCAAAACCAAAGCCAAATGCCCAAAGTCTATGCCACCGGAGACATCGTGATGCTCCCATCCCACGGGCGCGGCGAGACCTGGGGACTGGCGATCAATGAGGCAATGAATCTGGGAAGACCCGCCATCGTGAGCAGTCATGTCGGTTGTGGTCCCGATCTGGTCATCGAAGGAAAGACCGGATGGATTTTTCCAGCCGGAGACGTTAAGGCGCTCAGAAAAGCCATGGAGCAGGCGCTGATGAACCCTGAGGAAACACGAGAAATGGGGCAACGTGCGCAAAGGAAAATGGACAAGTTTTCCTACAAAGCGGCGGGCGACGCTCTAATCCAAGCCATCATGAAATGAAGCCCTCACCTGACAAATCCCCCCCGGTGGTCTTGGTACCCGAACTCTTTCGGCTCACCGGCGGTGTACAGGTCTTTTCACGACGGACCATCGAAGCGCTTGATGAAATCTATGACCGCCCCGTTCCCGTCATTTCCCGAAACGACCGCCGAAGTGACTGCCCTGACGACTTCTTGAAAAATCGTTCCTTCACCGGATGCGGTTCTCTCCCCAACTCCTTGCGACGCTTTGCCATCATGGCAGCCAGCCTCACCAAAGCATGCCCATTTTTTTTCTCGACCCATCCCCATTTCACTCCTTGGCTCAAGCTCCGTAAAAAACCTTATCTCAGCGTAGCCCACGGCATCGATGTCTGGAATATCAAAGGCAGCAAGGTCGCTGATGGTTTGCAGTCCGCCGACTGTATTTTACCGGTAAGCAACTACACCGCCGAGCGACTCCGCAAACAACTTGGAGAAAAGATTCCACCTATCGAAGTTTTCCCAAATACCTTCGACGCAAGACGCTTTACTGCCATCCCTTCCAAGACTCCCTGGCGTGAAGATTTGAGCCTCCCAGATAACGCCCAAGTCATGCTCAGCATGTGCCGCGTTAGTAAAACGGAATCAGGCAAAGGCTACCATCGCCTCCTGCAACTCATGCCCCAACTCATCAAGAAGCACCCCAAGCTCCATTGGGTGCTCGGGGGCAAGGGCGACGACCTTGGAAACGTCAAAAAAATCGCAGCGGATCTTGGCATTTCCAGTCACTGCCGCTTCCCCGGCTTCATCCCTGACGAAACCCTCCCCGATCTCTATCGTAGCTCCGATCTCTTCGCTCTTCCGAGTAAAAAAGAAGGCTTCGGCATTGTCTTTCTCGAAGCCGCCGCCACCGGACTCCCTGTCATCGCCGGCAATCGCGACGGCTCGGTCGATGCTCTTGCTAATGGCGCGCTCGGCACCTTGATTGATCCCGAAAGCAACGAGGAAATCTCCGCCGCCATCGACAAACTTCTCACCTCCCCTCCGCGGAACCGCCAAGAGCTTCACGACGACTGCACCACACGATTTGGCAAGAATGCCTTCCGCAACCGACTCGCCAAGATCCTTTCGAACCATCCCTGATATGCGCATTCTCCACACAGTTGCCAGCCTCAGCCCGGACACCGGTGGCCCCGCCCGGTCCGTCCCAGGACTCGCCTCCGCTGCAGCAAAGGCAGGTGCCGAAGTCCACCTCTGGGCACCGGAGATACCAGAAAAAATCGAAGAACCCGCCGGCGTCACTCTACATCGGGGTGACTTCCCCAACATCGAAATCGACCTCCTCCACGATCACGGCGTCTGGCTGCCCAACAACCACCGTATGGCTCAATGGGCCCGCTCCAAAAAGATCCCACGCATTGTCAGCCCAAGAGGAATGCTCGAGCCCTGGGCCATCAATCACAACAAGTGGAAAAAGAAAATTGCCTGGTGGATTTACCAGCGACGCGATCTCAAATCGACCACCGCCTTCCACGCCACTGCCGAATCCGAGGCGGCGCAATTCCGCAAGCTTGGACTCGATCAAGAATCATTCGTAATTCCAAACGGCATCGATTTCTCTGAATTCGAAGGTGACTTCATCAAAGAGAAAGCTGTTGTCTTCCTCAGCAGGATCCATCCGAAAAAAGGACTTCTGATGTGGGTCGATGTTTGGAAAAGGGTCCGTCCCGAAGGATGGCGCATGCGCGTCATAGGCCCTGACGAAGGTGGCCACACCGAAGAAGTGAAAAGAGCTGTCGCACAAGCTAACCTCTCGGATGAGTGGAGCTTCGAGGGTCCGCTCGAAGGGAAGGAAAAGCTGTCTGCTCTCGGAAGCGCGAAACTTTTTGCCCTTCCCACCCACAGCGAAAACTTTGGTATTGTTATCGCCGAAGCTCTCGCCGCAGGCACTCCAGTCATCACCACCACCGGAACGCCCTGGGAGGGTCTCATCAAACATCGATGCGGCTGGTGGGTCGACCCAACAACCGAAGCCCTCGCCGAGGCCCTGCAATCAGCCCTGGCCTGCGAAGAAAGATCACTCATGGGAGAGCGGGGCGCAAATTGGGTGAAAAATGAATTTGCTTGGGAGGAAATTGGACTACGAATTGTAGCAGCCTACCAAAAAATTTTAAATGGACATTGAATCTAACAGAAAAGCACGCAAGTGGACGCGAAAGGAACTCGCCGGACGCGCCCTTTGGACTCTCTGCTCCCCCCTCTTCCGATGGAGCCCCCGCCCTCTCTGGGGGTGGCGTCGATTTCTTCTCCGGCTCTTCGGAGCCAAGGTGGGCAAGGATGTCCACCTCACTCCAAGCTGCCGCGTTTTTATTCCCTGGAATCTTGAGATCGGTTCATGGAGTTCGGTCGGTTTTGAAACGATTATTTACAATTTGGGGGAAATCACCATCGGAGAGCATGTCACCATTTCCCAAAGGTCCCACCTCTGCGCCGGAAGCCATGATTTTAGAGACGACTCCATGCCCTTGATCAAAGCTAATATCACCATCGAGGACGGAGCCTGGGTCTGCGCTGATACCTTTGTTGGTCCGGATATCCTCATCGAAAAAAAAGGCATCGTGGGAGCCCGGGCGGTCGTCACCAAGGACGTCAAGGCAGGAAACGTCGTTGCCGGAAATCCCGCAAAAGTGATCGGACACAGATAAAAAACCATGCTGCCAATTTCCGTTTGCATCCCTGTTCTCAATGAGGAGAAAAATCTGCCTGGGTGTCTCGAATCATTGAAGGGAAAATTCAATGACGTTGTCATCGTCGATTCCGGCAGTAGCGACGCCACTCTTTCCATCGCGGAGAAGGCTAATCTCACTGTTCTCAATTTCAAATGGAACGGTGCCTTTCCCAAGAAACGAAACTGGGCTCTTCAAAACCATTCCTTCAAAAACGAATGGGTTCTCTTCCTCGATGCAGACGAGCGTCTCACTCCGGCCTTCATGGATGAACTCAAATCAAAGCTCGATTCCAAAATGGTGGGATTTTGGCTCCGATACGACAATTGGTTCATGGACCGCCAGCTTCATCATGGTGATATCATGCGAAAGCTCGCTCTCTTCAAACCAGAGGCCGGAACATACGAACGCTTTCCGGAAGATTTTTGGAGTCACCTCGATATGGAGGTGCACGAACATCCGGTTCTCGACGGTCCCATCGAAGAGATCTTTTCGCCTCTCGAACACCGCGACTTCCGCGGTCTCGAATCCTATATTGCCAAGCACAAGGAATACGCTGCCTGGGAAGCCAAACGCTTCCAATGGCTCCAGTCGGACCCCGAAGCCTGGACCTCGCTCAACAAGCGGCAGCAGTTCAAGTATCGCCACCTCAACAAGTGGTGGCTTGGGAGCTTCTACTTCCTCATTTCCTACTTTCTCAAAAAAGGATTTCTTGATGGACGCGTCGGATTCCGCTTCTCCTGGATGAAAAAGGGCTACTTCGAGGATATTCGCCGAAGAATTCTCAGCTCAAAGACATCGTGAGTAAACCACAGAAACATCTTCTCCTGATCAGCCAGGTTTACGTGCCCGACCCAGCTGCGGTTGGACAATACATGGCCGATGTTGCCGAGGAAATGGAAGCGCAAGGCTGGAAGGTCACCGTCTTCACCTCAAACCGTGGTTACGATGATCCAAGCCAGAAATTTCCCGCCACGGAAATCGCCAATGGCGTCACCATCAAACGTCTCCCACTCTCCTCTTTCGGTAAGAATTCCATTCTCACCCGATTGCTCGGTCAGAGCATCTTTTGTCTCCAAGCCATCCTACGCGGGCTCTTCCTTCCAAAAGTCAGCTCGATCCTCGTAACGACCTCCCCACCCATCGGAGGAATGGTGGGCTGGTTTATTAGCTTGATCCGTCGCATCCCATTCAACTTCTGGGTCATGGATTTGAATCCCGATCAGGCAATCGCCCAGGGAGTCGTTGGCCCGAACAGCATCCCGGCCCGGATTTTCGATTCCTGCAACCGACGCCTCCTCAAGAGAGCCTCCCGAATCATCGTACTGGATGAATTCATGGCCGCCAACGTGCGAAAGAAAACTCTAAACCTAGACGACAAGATACTCGTTCTTCCTCCCTGGCCCCTCGAGCAGGCTCTCGAAATCATTCCCCGAGACAAGAATCCCTTTCTTAAAAAGCACCAGCTGGAGGATAAATTCGTCCTCATGTATAGCGGCAATCACAGCCCAGTTCATCCGCTCGACACCTTTCTCCGTGCCGCCGAAGCCCTCGCAAACGACGAACGATTCGTCTTTCTCTTCATTGGTGGCGGCAAGGGAAAACAAGCGGTCGATGACTTCATTGCATCCAAAAAACCCGGGCGTATTGTCTCCCTCCCCTACCAGCCGCTGGATCAAATAAAATATTCTCTCTCGGCCGCTGATATTCATCTCGTCTCCATGGGAGCACCTATGATAGGTTGCGTCCATCCCTGTAAATTTTATGGCTCGATGGCACTCGCTAAACCCCTTCTTTACCTTGGTCCACCTGACTCTCATATCGGGAGGATCATTGAAGAAACCGACGCAGGCTGGCAAATAGACCATGGAGAAACCGGCAAGATGATCGAGGTCATCAAAACAGCCTCACAAGACCCGGCTCTCGACTCCATTGGAGAAAAAGGGCGTCAAAAAATCCTCCTCTCTCTCAGCAAACAACAACTTTGTAACAAATTTTGCCAAGCGATCTCCCCCGATCCGTTTGAATGACAGCTCTTCTCACCACTGCGTTTTTTGTCGCTCTCGCGATCTCTCTTTTGCTGACCCGGATCATGATCCGCCTCGGCCCCAAGCTTGGGCTCATCGACGAGCCCGGCGAACGACGGATTCACGTAAAACCGGTCCCTCGAGCCGGAGGCATCGCCGTCTTCCTTACCTTTGTTATCACGGTTTTCGCCGTCCAATCCTTCAGCGAACTCAGCGGACAACTGAGCTTCAAATGGTTCAAGGCTTTCGCCACGGCTTCACTTCTCCTGGTCATCGTTGGAATTCTCGACGACCGCTGGGGTGTCAATGCCTGGCTCAAATTAATGGCCCACGGGCTCGCGGCGGTATTTCTTTTCTACACCAGCGGAGGAAACGTCGGCAGCGTGCTGGGAATCGAAGTTCCTGAATACGTCGATCTCGCAATCTGGGTCATTTGGACCGTTGCGATCATTAATGCCTTTAACCTCATTGATGGCATGGACGGCCTCTGCGCGGGGCTGGCCATGATTTCCATCCTCAGCCTGACCGTCCTCACGATCGTGCTCCGTTCAGGCACGGACGCCATCGTGCTCATTGTCATGCTGGGAACCTTGCTCGGGTTCCTCCGCTACAATTTCAATCCTGCGAAAATCTTCCTTGGCGACACCGGGTCGATGTTCATCGGCTTCTTTATCGCCTCGGTGGCCCTGATATCAACCGGCGAACGATTCACTGCTGCCAGTCTGCTCATACCTTTAATCGTCGCCGGAATTCCCCTCATCGATGTTATTCTTGCAGTCTGGCGGCGGAGCTTCCGTAGTGTTCTGCACAAACTTGGAGTGGGAGGAAAAGACAGCATCTTCGGCGCCGATCAATATCACATCCACCACCGACTCCTAGCCTACGGGCTGACCCAACGAAAAGTCGCCACCATTCTCTATACACTCGCCATTGCCGGCTCGTTCCTCGCCTTGATCCCCTCGCTGCTTGATCATCGCACAATGGGCCTCACCGTGGCGGCGTTCTCTGTCTCCGGGCTCATTGGCTTTCGCTACCTTGCCCCGGTTGAACTCAAAATCAGCGGGGAAATTTTTAAACTAATCCTGAAGCGCCCGGCACGATCACGACTGAAACGATTCGTTCTCACCTTTTACGACATGGCCGCAATCCTAATCGGTGTCACCTTTTCCTACATCCTGAACAACAACGGAAACTTCCCAATTTTCGACAAATCAAACCTCGCCACTGGCACCTTTATCCCCACCACCGCAATCACCCTGGCCTCCTGCCTCTTCGTTCTCAATGCCGGAAAAGCCCACATCAGACTCTGGAGTAGGGCCACTTTCCGCGATTTCCTCTCGCTAGCACTCTGGTTTTCGATCGGAACAATCGTTGCAACTACCATCAACATTATTATCAGCAATGAAACATATGCGACCATTCAGCGGCAAACGATGACTTTCACCCTCACGGGAATCCTCCTGATCCTTCCCCGCTCCCTCAGCACACTCCTACGCGAGAGCGTTATCGACTCCCTCCACCGTAATGTCGCCAAATCTGATAGCAACCGGCCCAAGGTGCTTCTTTACGGGGCCGGGAACATGGGCGAACTCTTTCTCCTCCATACGAAAACCACCGCCAAAGGCCATTTTAACAAAATGCGCATCATCGGGATCATCGATGACCATCCCGAACTCAATCTCCGCTATCAGGATGGCTTCAAAATCCGCGGAGGCCTGGAAGCCGTGACGGAAATTTGCCAGAGAAAGGGAGCATTGGACGGAATCATTCTGACCATGCAGGAAAGTCCACCAGAGGAAAAAATGGTCGAAATTGCAGAAATTTGCCGGAAATTTAACCTAAAACTCTACAAATGGGCCCCAGATCTTAATATCATCGAAATTGATCAATCATCGAGAGTCCAGCCAGAAATAATTTGACATCAACAGAGGCAAATCACATTCTTTCATATGTCGAGATGAATGATTTGAAAAATTCTCACCTCGACAGTAAACCAAGCCATACGATGAAAAAACTCATTTTTTTCCTGCTTCTGACATTAAGCCCGTTTGCCAGCGCGCTGAGTGTTTACGATTCAGACCCCTCTCCGGTGGCCTGTTTCACCGGTAGCGCCACCCAAGCGGCCCCATTCACCGGATGGGATATCCAACGTCTCTACGACTATGCCGCCAGATGGCATCCAGACTTGATCCCTCAAGCTGATTACCTCTACAACGTCGCCTACGGATGGTGCACAAGCCAGTCTGAACGGGCGACTAAAAGGTATCTCAGAAGAACCATGCGTCAGCGTTGGTATGCCGTGATATGTGACGAAGAGCCCGAGGTGGTAAACACGGGATGTCCATACTAAGGGACGGTAACCTTACCGGGACTTCCCAATTTTTCAAAGCCGCCTGCATCATCGCTTGGCGGTTTTTTGCACTTACTGCGGAATGATTAACAATAGTAAGGAAAAAACATTCGCCTTTTTTGTCATCCTAGGCGTTTGCCTGGCTTGGGTCATAGGTGCCTATGGCTCTCCCATGGGTTTTCCCTTGGAGGGAAATGACATCTTTCGCGAACGGTCACGTTGGGCCATTGCCTTCGCTGGCCTAGCCGGAATTGCCCTCCTTCCGGGAAAATCCATCTTTCCACGAGCCCCACTGATTCTCTGGATTTGTTTTGGATTCTTGATCATCTGGGGCTGCTTTATGGTCATCAATGCCCAATCCGAAATGAATATTTATCGGGCCCGCTGGATCATGATCAAAGATCGACCATTTCCCGATCTTCCGGGGTCCCCCGTCGCCTCAGCAACCAAGAAGTTCACCTTCGAAATCATTGCCGTCTTCCTCTTTGTCATCGCTATCGCCCGCAGCACCGAAAGCTCGATCTGGAAAAAGATCCTCACCACCTTCGCTCTGGCCTCTCTGTCGGTTGCCATCATTGGAATGACCCATAAAATTCTCGGTATCGACACCGTCTGGGGAATCCCGGATGTACAGCCGGAGCTATTTTTTGCGCCATACGTTTACAATGGTAACGCTGCATCGATGATGAATCTGGGAATCATCATGGCTTTCTCAATGGCCCTCACCGACTACCGAAAAAACGGCACGAGTCGGTTATTTTACCTTTGGATGACCTGTGGAGCGGTTATTGGAATTGGCATCATCTTCGCGGCGTCCAAAGCCGGCGCGCTCATCCTCGTGGGGCAATTGGGTCTCTTCGTATTATTCGAAGCAAAAACCCTTCTCCGTATCATTCGCTCGAAACGCCGAAGAAGGGCCAAAATGCCTTTGGAGAAGAAAATGGCTCTCGGAGCCGCCGCCATTATTCTTGCCGGCTTCACAATCATCAGCACCGGTCTACTGAACTCACGTTTCCAAGAGATGTTTGAAGACATCGAAAACACGGGTGAGGCCAGCACCATCAATGGTCGCCTCGAGATGATGAAACTCATGGTAGACATCTCTGCCGATCCCAACGAAGCCTACTGGCATGGAATCGGACCAGGCACCTTCCCCTACCTCATACCCTTCTACCTTAAAAATCGGGAGAGTAAACTCGAAGCCGTCTGGGAATACGGACATTGCGACCCCCTCCAAACGATTCTCGACTGGGGTTACTTCGGAGCTCTGGCCTGGTTTACCATCGGAATCGGTGGTGTCGTTCGGGGAGGCTACCTTCTCCTAAAACGAAAAGTCCCCCATGACGATCTTCACCTCGTTAAAGGGATCGTTATTTCCCTGATTGGAATCGGCATCCACAGCTGCTTCGACTTCCCTCTTTCCATCCTCTCCACTCATTTGGTTGCAATTTCCCTATGTGGAATCCTTTGGACAATCTATCGAAATCAAGAGGCTGGCGAACTTGATTCCACCTCCTGACTGTAATTTACTCGAACTATGAATAGAAAGATTTCCATCATCCCCTTGATTCTTCTTATCACCTGCCTGGCTTCCAGCGCGCAGTTGCCCAACGTTCACAAAATTTTCGATCGAAACAAAACCTTCCTAATCTCGCATAGCGACAATAGGGGAAAACCCATCTATTCATTTGTCACCAATGAGGAATTTGATGCCGTGAAGGCTGCTTTCCTCAAAGCCATGGGGGAAGATTGGACGGAAATAAAACCCTTCGATGCCGAACACAAAACCGGGATTACCGGGAAGGAACGCACAGATAAATCCGCCCTCGTAGGGGACATCCGCCTGGCAAATCCAAAGCAGCCTAAGAACCACCTCATTTTGGCCCTCTTTAAAGCCCCCAATCTCAGGTATAAAACCAAATATGCCATGATGCTCTTGGTAGACCCCGCTCCACCAAAGGTTGAAAAGTCGCCCAAAAAAGATTAAATCAGGGCTCTTCCCCAATGCCTTTCTCTGCCAGCGTTCTTATCGACGGACCATCCGAACTCGTTTTCGATTACGCGATCCCTGATCAGCTGAAGATTCTCCCCGGCTGCCGCGTCCGTATCCCGCTTCGCAATCGTCCGGCTACCGGCACGGTATTGAGGGTCCACGAAGCCCCTGAAGGTGACTTCGCCCTTCGCTATCTCACCGACCTCGTCGATCCCGAGCCCCTCATCACGCCGGAACTCCTAAAGCTCGCCGAATGGATCACTTCCTACTACGGAACCCCGCTTGAGCAGGTCATCCGCTCCATCATTCCCAGCTCCATCCGTGGAGAAAAAGGCTCCAGTAAAACCCGCCGCGCCGCGCTCATCGACAAGCCTCCCTCCGAAGAGGACCTCACCATTCTCGCCAAACGCGCAAAACGTCAACACGCCATTCTCAGCCTCCTGACAGCTGCCTCGGAACCCATCCCCATTACCGAACTCGGAGGAACCTCCGCTGCATCATCGTTAAAATCACTTACCGAAAAAGGCTGGGTCAAACTCATCGATCTCGAAGTCCGACGTGACCCCGACTCCGGAGAAACCTTTGTCCCCACCCAGCCCCTTACCCTCAACCCAGAGCAAGACGAAGTCCTCCGGGCCGTCACCAAAAGCCTCAATGACGAAGAGCCGCCAACCCCCATCCTTCTCCACGGCATCACAGGATCGGGAAAAACCGAGGTCTATCTTCAGTCCACCCAAAAGGCACTCAACCTCGGCAAGAATATCATTGTTCTTGTTCCCGAAATCGCCCTCGCCCCCCAAACCGTCCAGCGCTTCAAAGCCCGCTTCTCGGAAATGGTCGATGAAATTGCCGTTCTTCACTCCAACCTTTCACAAGGCGAACGCTTCGACGAATGGCACCGTATCCGCTCCGGAAGAGCTCGCATCGTCATCGGAGCTCGCTCGGCCATCTTCGCCCCTCTCCCCAATCTCGGACTCATTATTGTCGATGAAGAACACGAACCAGCTTACAAGCAAGAAAACCCACCCAAATACCACGCCCGCGACCTCGCCGTTGTCCGCTGCCGCCTCGAGAAATGCTCCGTCCTCCTCGGATCCGCCACGCCTTCCCTCGAAAGCTACCAAAACACCCTCGCCGGAAAGTACGAGATCATTCGTATGAATGAACGCGCCGACGGCGCATCGCTCCCTCTTACTCGCGTCGTCGATATGCGCATCGAATCACGGAAGCAAAAAGGACGCGACGCCATCCTTTCTGACGTGCTCCGTGCTTCTATCGACCAACGGCTCGAAGCCAACCAACAGGTCATCCTCTTCCTCAACCGCCGCGGCTTTGCACGCTCCCTGCAATGCCCGCCGTGCGGCCACGTTATCCAGTGCAACCACTGCGCGATCCCTTTGACCTACCACCGCGCCGACGAGCGCCTCGTCTGCCACATCTGCGGCCATCAGGCCATCGTCCCAAAAATCTGCCCGGAATGCTCCGATCCAGCCATTCGCTTTCAAGGTTACGGAACAGAAAAGGCTGAAACCATCATTCGTAAAGTCTTTCCCTCCGCCAAAGTCGCCCGACTCGACACCGATACCACGCGGCGAAAAAACGCGCTCCGCGACACTCTTCGCGATTTTAGGGCTAAGAAAATCAACATCCTCCTCGGCACCCAAATGATTGCCAAAGGATTAGACTTCCCAAACGTCACCCTCGTCGGCGTGCTCAATGCCGACCTCTCACTCTACGCTCCCGACTTCCGGGCTGGAGAACGCACCTTCCAACTCCTCACCCAGGTTGCCGGACGCGCCGGGCGTGGAGCAATGGCCGGTGAAGTCATCATTCAAACGGCTACGCCTCACTCCCCTTCCATCCAATTCGCCCGACACCATGACTTCGAAGGATTCGTCGATCAGGAACTCGAGATGCGCCGACAATTTGGCTATCCACCCTTCACCCACCTTGCTCTTCTTCTCGCTCGTTCCAGTCATGAACGACGCGCTGAGTTCACTCTGCAAACTCTTCATCGGAAACTCGCCGAGAATCTCCCCGACGGTATCACCCTGGGAGACCCCATCCCATCGCCCCTCACAAAGTCCCATTCCCAGTTCCGTTTCCAACTTCTCCTCCGCGGCCCCAACGCTCGCACCCTCTCCCGTCATCTCAAAAAAATCCTCACTGCCACACCAACCCCGGAAGATGTCATCGTCACCGCGGATCTGGATGCCTATGATCTCGGCTAACCATTCACACCATGCTCTCAATCCTTGTCGTCGAAGATGTCTCCCAATCGCCAAGAATATAGAGAGGTCAAAGAAGGACGATAAAGCAGCTACTCTTCGCCAGTGCAAATCGATTTCCAAAGCCCTCTGGTCATTGCCTAGTCCGTCGAAGCGGCAATAGCAATCAATCTACTCGTTCAGATCTCCCTCAGCATCAAACGACGCAAAGCCACTTGAATCCTCTGATGTCTGAGCTAAGACCTTCCCATGTCCTTCGAGGAACCTGGCCCCGACAACAACTACCTCGCCAATCATGTTGCCTTGTTGCTCGGCAGCCTCAAGGCAGTCACGGGCCGGGACCTCATCGATCCACAAGCCGAGCCCCTCGAAACTGCCCAACAACTTTACGAAGCCCCCTTTTTCGTCGCTTCACACGGCACCTCAGGTGATCCCATTCTAACCTACGGGAACCGCTTCGCTCAAGAACTCTTCGAAATGTCATGGGAGGAGTTCACCTCCACGCCCTCACGCTTCACTGCGGAAGCACCCAATCGCAAGGAACGAGCCAAGCTCCTTGACGAAGTCACTGCAAATGGCTTCATCGACAACTACTCCGGCGTGAGAATATCAAGTACCGGAAACCGCTTTCGGATCAAAAAAGCAACCGTCTGGAATCTCATTCATCCAGACGGTTCTCATGCGGGTCAGGCAGCGACCTTTTCGAATTGGGAAAAGGTCCAAAAGGCAAACCCGTAGAAGATCCCCAAACTTTCGCAAAACGGAAATCGGAGGGAGCGCTCCGCGATCCATGACCACGGGTCATGGGAAAAATGATCGCGACAAGGTCCCTAAGATCGGCTATTCGCGATAGCCTTCAGGTTTTAGCCCAATCGACCGGAGCACACGGCGCTCTATCTAAGAATCAAGCGCTAGACGCCGGAACCCATGGCGCGCCTATCACGCCGGCTCACCGTCCACCCTAGCCCCTGAATTTTTCCAGTATAAAGCCAATCCTTGCCTATGTCGCTGATTTCCGTTACCCAGCGCCAGTCATGCCCGTCGCGACACCAGAACAATACCGTCAGATGCTCGATGCCGCCCAACAGGGTGGTTACGCATACCCAGCCATTAATATCACCTCTCTCACCACCGCAAATGGTGCGCTCAAGGCATTCGCCGAGGCCAAGTCCGATGGCATTATCCAGGTTTCCACCGGTGGCGGCCAGTTCGCTTCCGGCACCGCAGTTAACGACGCGGCCTTCGGAGCCATCGTGCTTGCTGAAGCCGTCCACATTCTCGCTGAGAAATACGATATCCTCATCGGACTTCACACCGACCACTGCCATCCCGAGAAAGTCGACTCCTTCCTCCGACCGCTCCTCGACGCTTCCCGCAAGCGCAAGGAAGAAGGAAAAGGCCCTCTTTTCCAATCCCACATGTTCGACGGATCGGTTGTCGATCTCGATGAGAACATGAAGATCTCCGCCGAACTCCTCGAAGAATGCGTCGAGCTCGACATCATCCTCGAAATCGAAGCCGGTTGCGTCGGTGGAGAAGAAGACGGTCACGACACCTCCGGCCTCCCCGCCGAGAAACTGTACACCACTCCCGAGGACATGATGCAGGTCTACGAAACCCTCAAGCCGATCGGGCGCTTCATGTTTGCCGCGACCTTCGGAAACGTGCACGGCGCTTACAAGCCCGGCTCGGTCAAGCTCAAGCCCACCATCCTCCGCGACGGACAAAAAGTCGTCACCGACAAGTATGGCCCCGAAGCTGAAATGGACCTCGTCTTCCACGGTGGATCCGGAACCTCTGCCAGCGACCTCCAAGAGACTCTCGACTATGGCGTGGTGAAGATGAATATCGACACCGACACCCAATATGCCTTCTCCCGTCCCATCGTGACTCACATGGCCGAGAACATCGAGGGCATGCTCAAGATTGACGGTGAAGTCGGTAACAAGAAGTGCTACGATCCACGCAGCTACCTCAAAAAAGCCGAGCAGTCACTCTGCGACCGCATGAAGCAGGCTTGCGACGAACTTCGTTCCACTGGAAATACCATTTACTCCGCGTAAGTTTTTCCACATCCTTTTTCCACAAGGGCCCGCTCTCTGCGGGCCCTTTCGTTATCTCCTCACAATCCTTTTCAAATGTCCGAAGAAAGCGCTAAACCCGCCGCCCAACATCAAGACAGCCCCGTGGCCGACATCCTCGTCAACGTCCTCGCTCCCGTTCTCATCCTGAGCAAATGCAGCAAAGAGGGCGAAAGTTTCTACCATCTCGGGCCCTACATTGCGATGGGCCTTGCTTTGTCCATCCCGCTCATCTACGGCATTTGGCACTTTGCCAAGCTTAAGAAGATCAACGTCTTCTCCGCCGTCGGCTTGGCAAACGTCCTCCTCACCGGACTCATCACAATCTATCTCTATTCCAGCGACGCCCCATCTCACCGCACTCACGCCCCTCTCCTATTTGGGATCAAGGAGGCGATTCAACCACTCATTCTCGGCTCCCTCTTCCTCTTCACCCACAAAAAGAAAAGTCCGCTCTTCAATGCCTTCATCTACAACGAAGGAATCTTTGACCACGGCCGTATTAACAAATCGCTCAAAGAAAAGGGCACCATCGAGGAGCACAAAAGACTCCTCTGGACGTCCACCCTACTCTTCTTCGGCTCCTTCTGCCTCTCCGCAGTGATGAACCTTGGTCTGGCCTTCTACTTCCTCCACGATCTCGACCCCACCGTTGAAAACTGGAAGGAGCTCTACAACGAAGACGTTGGCCGCATCACCGGCTGGGGTTTCCTTGTCATTGGAGTTCCTCTTCTCGTCGTCGGAGGCTTCATTCTCGCCCGCCTGATCAAAGGCCTCAAAGCTCTCACCGGACTGGAGACTGAAAAGATTCTTCAAGCCCGCTAATCAAAAATCCGGTCGATCCTCTCGGCCATCTCGACATCAAGAATGGTCACGCCGCCTTGGTCATGAGTCGTCAACGTCACCGTAACTGATCGATAAGCGATCAAGATATCCGGGTGGTGATTTGCCTCCTCGGCAAACTTCGCGAGATCATTCACAAAGTCCAAACCCTCCAGATACGACGAAAACTTGAAGGTCCGGGAAATCCGATTTCCTTCATCCCTCCAAACCGGACATCGCTTCAATTGCTCTTCGCGGTTACCCGGCTCTAGAATTGACCTTCTCATTCCGTAACTTTCAAGCGCAGGTATTGCGGATCACTGCCCACTGGAATGGGATGGCGGAATTTCGCAGAAATTGATCCATCAGGATTCGTAACTTCCGGAAGAATCGCTAAACCTCCGGCGGACCAGATTGCCAAATCATCACTGATCTCAGCGGAGAACTGCACCTCCCCCGAATTTACCGAACGCGTATAGGTAATTGTCAGATACAAATCTCCGTTATGATCTTCCAGACTTGGCTGAATCGGAGCAGGAAAGTCTCCGGCACTATTTGGAACTGTTCCCAGTGCATACTCCAGATAATTACTCCAACCGTCTCCGTCGCCATCCTCTTCAGGTCCGGTGATCGCAGTGCTGTCCACTTCGCTGAGGGTAAAGAAGGCCGAAAGCCAGGCGGCATACCCCAACGCATTCTGCAGATCTCCATCGACATTCCCGGAAGCGCGCCAGTTGGAACTGTCATCGTGTGACACCGAGGAATCAATCAGCTGGATTGAGTGCCCGTCCATCAAAGTGAGATCCGGCCATGGAGACGAAACGTCATAATTAAACTCATGAATCAAAGATTCGTCGTTGCCAACAAATCGAATCGTCTCTCCACCATTGGAAAGCTTCCCGGAATATTCACCCGCAATGATGTCATCGTAGTCGCTTCCAAAGCGCGCCCGGAAGGCATCAAGATTCGAGACCAGAAGAACCGCACTTCCATAAGGCAGCACTCGAATCTCGGAGTTTCCAAAATCGAAATCAATTCCCTGGGTAAATCTCACCTGACCCATATCGACCGTTCCCAATCCGACATTTTGAATACGGACAAACTCAAATAAATCGCCATCATCAAACCCAGCATCGACCTCCGACTGGCTGGGCCCAAGCGGATTGTAGAGGATCTCCGCAATGGCCAGATTTGAACTGCTCGGCGGCAGCGTTTCAACCGTGAAATCAGCCTTAGTCAGCGCACTCCACTCGCCATTATCATAACTCCGCGCCATCACAGTCATGGGACCATCGATAGCAAGCGGCGTGTTCCCCGGATTAGTCCTCCTTCCATCCAACTGGATGTCGAAAACCATGTCACTACTCGTAGAGCTATTGAAATGTTCTACCGCGATGATGTTTGTTCCGGTGACGAGCAATGCCGGGTCGAGAGTATATTCATCAAGATCCCCTTCGTTGGAATCACTCGAATCAGAAGTAGGCAGTGTCCCATACGTCGCACCATCCGGGATATTGGTATCCTGAAACGCCTTCACCCCATTGAGATAAACAATCGGACCTGCATCGGCTCTCAGCTTCATCGTCAATTCAAGATAAGCCGAGGCGTCATCAATCTCGAATTCCTTCCGGAAATACGTCATCGGTTGACGGGGCGGAGGATTGTTCACCTCGGTCGCGATATTGATGGGGATCACTCCAGATTCCTTGACGCTGCCATACCCAAGCGGCCCCGCTCCAGTCAGCCAATCATCATCAACCTCCAAACCGGTTCTCCATGCTGTTCCAAGATCCCCGTCTTCATCACTGTAGCTCCAGATACTTTCCAGAGGAATCAATTCCACACCGAGAATAGAACCATCTTGGGAAGTTGCCGTCGCATTGATCCCCCCTCCCGGAACACGCGGGTCAGCGCCATCGGTCGTGTAGTAAATCAATCCGGCTTCATTGGTGAGTTTCAAGCTGGCTCCGCGCGAAACGGTCCCACCAAACTGACTAAACTCCGGGGGCGAAGTCCCGGGCCAGAGATTTTTATCGTGGAAATTCTCCCGAACAGGCCCAAAAAGATACCGTCGTCGACCAGTAGTCGGCCTAGCCCAGGCAAGCGGCTTGGAAGTCTGCACCCCCTCATTATTCATCACCCGGAGAAGATCAGAAAACTCGGTTACCAATTGATCCATCTCTCCCTTTATATGGGAATTGGTGTAGTCCCGATCATCGAGAACTCCACCATTGAACATGTGCTTGTTGATCCGGTCGGCAAAGAGGATTTGGAATTCCTCCCAACGATTTAGCCCCCGCCAAAGATCACGCAATTCACCCGATCCGGTGGCGATGTAGGTCTGGATTATTTCCTGCGACACCGGGCGATTTCCTTTGTTGTTCATTGCTCCTTCCGCATCCCAAACGTAAAGCCGGTAGCGCCCTTCAGGTGAACGTTCTTTTGCCGCAACCCAGTTGTTATGAGGCCAGTCCCAGGTCGCACAATAAATATTCAACAAATAGTAATCCGCCATATTCTCCACATCCGCAACATCAAGAACGTTCTCCCAATTCGAGACCGTCGTCGACGCATTCAATCGGGTAATCATGTTATTCCAGGCCACCTTGTCTCCCTCGGCGATATTGTCATTCCCTTCATACTGCAACACGTCCCACTGGGCGTCATCATCTTCACTGTGCAACGAACGAAAGAGGGGCTCACGCAAGCGCTCCACCATGTTATAAAAACCCTTCAACTCTCCATTCACATAAAGGCTATTAATCACCCCGACACTGGCACCATTTCCCATATCCCGGCTGAGGCGCCTCACCAATTCATCAATCACAAAGGGATTCTTAATATCATTCTTCCCCGCTCGAATCCGAAATCGTTCATAGCGACTTACACCCCGATCGGGACCATTCAAGGGAAGGTTCACGGAAGGATTCCCATAATCATCACGGAAGTAGAGATTGAATGAGGGCTTCTCTCGTGAATTCGCCGGCCAGGGCGATGCTCCTGTCTGCGTCAACTGCATTCGGGGCCTCGAATAATTACTGGCGGCAATCCGTAAGCCCACATCAGTCCTGAAACCCACTTCTC
>MDTC01271176.1_pt1 | contig 30032 bp, 33 predicted proteins | sample 811181 | NCBI WGS metagenome assembly MDTC01 (sample SAMN05326644, study PRJNA326480) | marine metagenome | isolation source: seawater | place: Pacific Ocean: North | collected 2011 | reverse complement strand
TCCAACTTTAACTATATCAACTCCTCCTCTAAGAATTAAATCTTCTGTAATTTCTCTAGTTACAACATTTCCAGCAACTATAATCTTATCTGGATATAATTCTCGAACAGTTTTACAAAAATCACATAATCTATTCATATAACCATTTGCTACATCAATACATATAAATTTAACATCAACTTCATTTAATATTCTAACTAGTCTTTCAAAATCTTTTTCATTTATACCTGTTGAAAGCATAAAATATTCTTTATTTAAATCCATATTTTTAAAATCATCAACATCATAAAATTTATGAAGAGCAGTTAAGATATGATGTTTTGATAGTTCTTTATAAACTTCATATGTTCCAACTGTATCCATATTAGCAGCTATAATAGGAACCCCCGTCCAAGTTTGTTTAGAATTAGGAAAATTAAAAGTTCGTTCAATATTAACTTCAGATCTGGATGACATTTTAGATCTTTTTGGTCTAATTAAAACATCATTAAAATCTAATTTGACATCTTCTTCAATCTTCATATGGTTTATAATATAAAAAAAGGTTTATATTTGTTTTATATTATAATATTAAGTTATGATTTCATTTATTGGTTCATCATTATCTTCCTCAAGAGTAGTTATAGTAATACCGCTGTTTTTTCTATCAATATTTTTATTACAACAACATTTAAGCAATGCTATATTTTTAAAACAAGTAAATGATTTAAACTTGTGAGTATATTCTTTTTCTCGGTGTTTACAACAGCAGATAAAAATACTAGTTGAAAACGTATTAGTTCGATTCCATGATATAATAAAATAAAGAGAAATAATATTAATTAGAAAACATGACATGCTAGTAATAGAAATTACAAATAAAGATAAGGATAAAGATGTATAGTAATTGATTAAATTATATATTAAGAAACCTGAAATGATTCCATTGCCAGTGAATATAGTTATCCAGTGATAATTATCATGTGAATATTCTTGTTTAGTTTCACCTGGAAGCGGTGATGTAAAAGGTTTCCAATAAGAAGATAAAAATAAAAGTTGTCTTAAAAAGGGATACAGTAACATTGCGAGGTTGAGTCTTGCCAATAAATCTCTTTCATGAAAACGCGCACAACAATTTGAAGTAGCAAATACAAATATTATAGTAGATATAATCCAGTCAGCAGATAATATATATATTATGGAGAATCCATCAAAAATACAACCGAAACATGCAAGTAATCCCATTCTACTTGAGATTTCAGTTAATCTGTGTATAAATAGCATAATTCCGTATTGAGATGTAATTGTTAGTTTTTTAACTTGTTTATATAAGTCTCTAGTTCTAATTAAATCATAGTTTGTTTTAATATTTCTTTCATAATCATATCTGTAAAATTCAAATGTTATTAATGCTGAAGTTAAATTTAAAACTGAAATAAAAATAGAAAAATAGTATCTCATTAATTGTTCATTTGAGTATGTTTCAGAATTTTTTAATACAATGAATAATTGAAAAAGAGATTGTGGGCAACTTTCAAGTAGTCCTTCAATAATTCTACTCCATATAAAAGTATGTGTCTTTTCTCCAATATCTAATGATTTTTTCGCTTCAAGAAAGATTCCTAGTTGAAAAAATCCAACAAATGAATCTCTTATTATTAAGCATCGTCTTTGTCGTTTTGGTTTGTGTTGTTGAGTTCTTTCATCTGTTTTTAGTGTAAATTTGGCGCCTTTTTTAGTATTGGAACCGCTAGAAAAAAATCCAAATATGATTGAACTTGAAAGAAATGATAGTATCATAATCGTTAAACAACACGCAAATGTTAATTTATTTCTGCCATACTGATCTATTAAAACATAAATATCTGAACCAACATCAAAAATATGTAATCCTAATGATGCGAACAATTGAAGTGCAAATATATGATAATTTCTTAAATTCATTGAACATATGATATCTTTGTCATTCTTAGGGTAACACTCGAATACTTTTTTATTTATTGTAGAAGACATTAAATAAAAAAATATATTTATTTTTAATATGATTTAATAAATAATATGAATATATTATATATGTATTATTTTGCTTATGGTTCAAATATGAATATAAAACATTTACAAAAATATGTGAAAGATTCTAATGCGATGGTAGTTGGAGTAGGATTATTGAATAATTATATATTTAAATATCAAACAATAAAAAATGATTATTCTTGTAGAAGATCAAGAGCAAATATAAGTAAAAGAAAAGGGTCAAAAGTATATGGTATAGTATTTCATATTAATGATTCTATTTTAAATATGTTAAATAAAAAAGAAGGTGTTAATGAAAAAAGATATAAAAAGATACGGGTAACCGTTAAATCAGGAGAAAAAACATATAATTGTATAACATATACAATGGTTGGAGTATGTAAAGATAAAGACCCTCCAATAAGATATCGTAAATTGGTAGTAGATGCTGGGATGATGTTTAATTTTCCATCTAATTATATGAAAAGGTTATCTTCTGATTGAATGGTTAGTTCAACTGTATGTTTTAACAACATTGCTATAGTCATTGGTCCAATTCCACCTGGAACAGGAGTTATAGCTTCACATGCCTCACATACATCATCATAATCAACATCACCAACTAATCTATATTTTCTTTTTTTTGTTTCATCAGGTAAGGCATTGATACCTATGTCTAATATTACACATCCATTTTTAATATGATTCTTTTTTATAAATTGTGGATTACCACATGCTGATACTAATATATCTGCTGTTTTTGTGATATCTTCCATATTTTTAGTTTTAGAATGACATATGGTTACGGTGGCATTTCTATGTAAAAAAAGCAATGATAATGGCATTCCAACAATATTGCTTCTCCCTAACATAACAACATGTTTTCCTTGAATTTCAATGTTATATCTGTCTAATAATTCGATACATCCTTCGGGTGTGCATGGAGCAATCATATTTTGTTTTCTATTTAATGCCATATTGCCTATATTTTGTGGATGAAATCCATCTACATCTTTATGTAAATTGACTTGTTTGATAACATTTTCTTCATCTATATGTTTTGGTAGAGGGAGTTGTATTAATATAGCATGTATATTATTATTTTCATTCATTTTATTAACTTCGTTAATTAACTCTTTTTCACTTATATTTTCATCTAAATGAACATCATAATTAACTATTCCAATTTTCTTACATGCCTTTTTTTTCATTCTAACATATGTTTCAGAGTCTTTTCTATTTCCAACTAATATGATACCTAATCCGGGTTTTAATTTATTTTTGATAATCTTTAATCTAAGTTCTTCTTGAATATCATTTGATATTTTTTTGCCATTTAATACTATCATTTAAATATGATATTATTAAATCTTTAAATTACTTCATAAATTTTTAGATAAAATATATTGTCATATTATATGCATTATTTTACAGCGATTATGTTAACCTCTTTATATTGGGGATTTCATACATTATTAGAAGCACAAATGGGTAAAGTATGTGTTAAAGGGTCAGTATTTACAAAATTTATTGTATATGGAATAGCAATATTAATGTATTATTTATTCAATACTAATGAAATTAATAATGATTTAAGTATTTTATGGTCAGAACATAGGAAAATGTTTATAACATTTGTCCTATTTACATTTATATTTGGCATATCAGCTCAATATTTTTTATATACGGCACATAATAAGGGTGTTGACAAGTCTCATATTGTTTTTGTAGCGGGTTCTACAGTACCAATTGTAATATCAACAATTGGCGCATATTTATATTTAAACGAATCAATAAACATACAAACATTGATAGGTATATTAGTTATATTCGCGGGAGTTGGCATATTAAGGGTATATAATTAAATAAATTTTTAATATTTAAAATTCACCCCTTAGATTTTCTTTTTTAAAATATGCAGGGAGAGATAAATTGATAATTTTTAATATTCTTGATAAATTTCACATACCGATTGATAACGCTTAACCATAAAATACCCTTTATCATATATGTTGTATTATAATATTGTATAATAAAACATAAACTTATTCAGTTGATAAATTATCATCTAATGTAGCCAAAGATTCCAATCTATTTTTAGCTGCATCTAATGCCTTTGACTTAACAATACTCTCAAATAATCCTAATCCAGTCTGATAGTCTTTTTCACATTGAATAAATAAATCAACGATTATTTGTCTGGTTTCTGGGATAATAGTTTCAGTTAATATTTTTTCAGTTAATTGAGAATTGATAGTGATAGGTTGGCTAGGATGAGAACTATCAAATTCAAACACTTTTTTCAATTGCTGTAAAAGAAGATTTTCTTTTTCTTTTTTATTTGAAATCATTTTTCTAAGATGAGTAGCATATTCAATGAATAACTTATCATTAGGTGAAACAGTTACTGATTTATGCCATAATGAATCAGGATTTTTACATATAGGTTGATTATGAAAATCTTTGAGAGGTATTTGAGAGAATTTACTAATAGCAGGAATTTGAACAATAGAACCATCTTTATTTTTGATAGGCTCTCCGTCATCATTTTTTGCATCTTTCATAGGAATTGATTCATTACCAGTAAATGTAGTGTAGAATGCTAATAGATTTTGTTTATATTCTTCTTTACTTTTTTCGCTCATTTTGTTGAAAGATATTTTGTCAGTTTTAAGATTAATTTCATCAAAATATAATTTTTCCAATTCTTTGATACCGGGTTCATCACCTAATTTTTTTGTCATCATAATATCAGTTTGAAAATTAGCAGTATCATTAATGTCTCTAGGATTTGCCATGATAACTTTATTTTCATCAGTTTGAACAGATATATTTTGAGGAGGTTTTATGAGAGGCGTATCGAGTTTAGGCGGAGTGATAGAAGTTGAACTATTAACCATTTCAGGTTGAGAGTTTTCTTCTTTATTTTCTTCAGTGCTTTCTTCAACTTTTTCTTCAATAACTTCATTTTCTTGTTTTTGTTCAACGTCTTCATCTGCTCCTCCTATCATTGATTTTCCCATTTTCTTAGCAATTCGATTCATATTACAATTAGTTCTTTTTAAAATGGCTTTATTTTGAGAACTTAATGTGAATTTAAGTTCATGTATTCTAGCATCACATAAATTAATGACAGACTGAGATGATTTGTATGCTTTACTTACTTTATTTTTATCCATTAATGGAACTTCATTTACTTTACCATAAACATCTTTATATGATATGATTGGATTAAGAGCCTTAGTAACACTGGCGAAGAAATGGAATATAAGAACATAATATTTACCAATACCTAAACAAACTCTTTTCTTTTTAGTTGAATTTTGAATATCTAATAATTTGAAATTTGTATTCCAAATAGGAATGAATTTACCAGTTTCAGTAGAAAGAAGAGGTTTATTATCCTTTAATCTTTGTGTAAGATATGATATTTCTAAATCGTTTAAATTTTCTTTTATAGCATCAGCAGTAAGAAGAGTTATTTTATTACAATATTCAGGCTGGTCTAGTTTCATTAAGTCTTCATATGATAATTCATATATATAATTAGAAGCAATATGATTAACTGCTTTTAGAAGGGTTTCACCTTTGTCTTTATTATCTTCAGTATTATTATTATTATTTTCATTTTTGTTATTACTTTGTTTATTACCCATATATGATAAATATATATATTAAAATTGAATTAAAAATAACTTAATATAATATTTTTAAAATGTTAGTAATAAAGAGTTCAAAATTAACTAGAAAAGATAAGAAAAAAGATAAGAAAAAGAAGCGTGATTTATGGGCTAAATTTGATGAAGAATTTAAAGTAGAAGATAAGAAAAAAACAATGGAATTGTTATATTCAAAACAAGAAATAAACAATAGAGAATATTGTGAATTATGTAAGAGTGCTCTTTCATATTCAGAAGATAGATATCTTACATGCACCAATAATAAATGCGGTGTTGTATACAAAGATTCTATTGATGAGGGGGCAGAATGGAGATATTATGGAGCGGATGATAGTAGTATGACTGATCCAACTAGATGCGGTATGCCTATAAATCCACTATTAAAACAATCATCATATGGATGTAAAGTAGTATGTGGTTCAAGGTCAAGTTATGAAATGAGAAGAATAAGAAGATATACAGAATGGCAATCAATGCCTTATAAAGAGAAATCTCAATATGACGAGTTTGAAAGAATTAGAACAATGGCAAATGTTCATGGAATACCTAAAATGATTCAAGATGAAGCACTTAGACAACATAAAACAATTTCTGAAATGAGAACATTTAGAGGATTCAATAGAGACGGTATTATAGCTGCTTCAATATATGTTGCTTGTAGAATACATAATTATCCCAGAACAGCAAAAGAAATCGCAGTTATATTTAATTTAGATCATACTAGTGCTACTAAAGGATGTAAAAATGCCCTTCATCTATTAGAGAAAAATGAAACAGACCTTAATGCTAATCAAAAAACTAAGTTCAATCAAACAAGACCTATAGCATTTATTGAAAGATATTGTAGTAAGTTGAATATAAATAGCGAACTAACTAAATTATGTAAATTTGTAGCATTTAAGATAGAAAAAAACAATATGATACCTGAAAATACACCACATTCAGTAGCTGCTGGAATAGTTTATTTTGTTGCTCAAACATGCAACTTAAACATAACTAAAAAACAAGTAAATAGTCAAAGTGAAATAAGCGAAGTTACAATTAATAAATGTTACAAAAAACTTGATAAATTACGTGATAAGTTGATACCTCCCACTATAATTAAAAAGTATTCACTCTAATATTTTACTTATTATCTTATTTCTTACATCATTCCAATACTGATTTCCTTCTTCCAATCTACCTTTTTGCGTAACTTGATCGGCATGTAGTCTATATTTTAACAATGATATTGGTAAATTATAAACCCTTCCAAACATCTTTAACATTCTTAATTCTAAATGAAAATCTTCACACATTTTTACTAAATTTTTATCATAATTTCCTGCTTTTAATATTGATGATTTCCTATAACATACTGTAGGATGATTAACAAACCAATGCTTAGGATTTTTTTTATATTCTTCCCATGTTATTGGAGGTAATGATGTTCTGTTAACAATCATATTTACATCATTCATAAACATATCAACTTGACTTCCACATATGTGAATACTAGGATTATTTTTCATAAATTCAAATTGACATTGAATTCTATTTGGAACCATAATATCATCACTATCCATTTTTATTATTATTTCATTATTACACATCTTTACCCCTTTATTTAATGTATATCCTATTCCCATATTACCATCATTCTCATCATATATAAGATTAGTAAATCTTGTAGTATTTTTAAATTGTTTAAGCATTTTTCTTAATATAGTGGTATTTAATTGATCACTACCATCATTTATCCATACTAATTCAATATTAAAATATCCTACTTGTGATATAATTGATTCTAGACATTCTTTAACATATATCGCTTTAGTATTATAACTCGATACTAATACAGAAACCGACTCTTTTGGACTATTAAATTCATTAGGCAAACTTAATTCATTCATTTTATCATAATTTTGTTTAGTTGAACCCCATTCCTGATAAGCATACACCTTTCCATGTTGTTCATATTTAGTCCCGCTACAGTGAATCGGTAAAAAATAATAACTAGGGAATATAGTGATATCTTTAAAATTATGATTATAATAAAGTCGGGTAAGCATTCCTGGTCCAACAGTTCTCCATGCTCTTCTACCAGTTTGTCTTACTGACACTATACTATTTTTTATTTCTTCAGTTGCCATTCTAGGTAAATCATGTTTAGGAGGAAATCCCATAGTTCCAGTAGCAATAAGAGCATGTGTTGATGCCAATACATCATCATATCCTTTCATAGCCCATCCAGCCTTTCGTAAAATTTCATGTTCAAAGCCAGCAAATCCTTTTGTATTCATTAAATGGTCATCAATAGGTTCAATACATATAGAATCCGCATCTACAAATACTCCTCCATATTTATATAATATCTCCCACCTTATTATATCCGCTTTCCCATTAATTTCTTCCATAGAATCTATTTTTTCTTTTAATTGTATTTTAAAATCTCTTTTAATAAATTCTTCTTCATTCCATCTTATATATTCAAAATCTGGATTTTTATCACGCCATGTATTCATGAATTTAGTTGGAGCAGGTTTATCACCAATCCATATTTGATGTATTATTTTAGGTATTTTATTGGAGGCAAATGATGCCATTTAATATACAATTCTATGATAACTTTAAATGGTTGTTAATACAATAATTTATTAAATTATAGTATTAATTTATTTTCTGATAGTATCATAATTTTCAACAAACCACTTAAATGATTCTTTTAATCCATCATCAATATTAGTGAATTCAGTATTTGGAAATATAGAAAGTAATTTATTATTTGAAACCGTTTTTTTCATACATCCATCGCTTTTTGATGAATCCCAACTAATATTATCATAATCAATACCCATAACAGAAGATAATTTAAAAACAATATCTTTTATAGTATATTCATTGTTATCGCAACAAATTATAGGAGTATTATCTCTATAATTAAAAAGAACATTTAATATGATTTTTGCGAAATCTGGAGCATACAAAAATTGTCTGTATGGTTTACCGCTACCAAACGCAAATAAATCACCCGATTTTTTAATATTATTTTCAATATAGAATCGGTGCATAATACCTGGAATAAAATGACTATTTCCCAAATTGAAATTATCATATGGACCATATAAATTAACAGGAACCAAACATATATAATTAGTTTTGAAGGCCTTATTATATTGTTTAGTTTGAATTTCTAACATTCTTTTAGCATATGCGTAACCTTCATTAGAGGGATGAGGAGGAGATTCATGTATCATATTTTCATCCATTGGGAATTTACTAGGATTATGTGGATAAATACAACTAGATAAAATAAAGACCCCCCTATTTATATTATTTATTCTACATGCTTCAAGAACATTTTCATTAATTTTGATATTATTAGAAAACATATTAGTGTTGTTATGTAAATTTTTATATAATCCACCGACATCAGCAGCTAAATGAATAATATAGTCAAACTTATTATTTGTAAAAAATTCAATGGTGTTTTCCCTATTTGTTAAGTTACAAATAGAAGAATTTAAAAAAAAGAATTTATGGTCGGGATATTGAGAAGTGATATCACGAATACATCTACCAACCATTCCAGAACCACCAGTTACAACGATTCTCATTATATTAAAATATGATAAAATACATTTAAATAGATTTTATCTTATAAATAAAATGAGATTAGCATTTATTACAGGAATAACTGGACAAGATGGGTCATATCTAGCAGAATTATTATTAGAAAAAGATTATAAAGTATATGGAATACAAAGAAGAACATCTTTATTTAACACAACAAGAATTGATCATATAAGAGATAAGATAACAATGAGATATGGAGATTTAACTGATGGTGCTGGATTATCTAATTATTTATACGGAATAATAAATGAGAATAGAGATTTTGAAGTTTTTGAAATATATAATTTGGGAGCGCAAAGTCATGTGAAAATATCGTTTGAAATACCTGAATATACTGTAGATGTGGATGGGATAGGAGTAATGAGATTATTAGAGATAATAAGAACAATGCCAACAGAAATAAATAAAAAGATACGATTTTATCAAGCAGGAACAAGTGAATTATATGGAAAAGTATTAGAATGTCCTCAGAATGAAGAAACACCATTTAATCCAGTATCACCATATGCTTGTGCGAAGTTATATGCTTATTATATGGTTAAAACATATAGAGAAGGGTATGGGTTATATGCGGTGAATGGTATATTATTTAATCATGAAAGTAGTAGAAGAGGAGAAAATTTTGTGACAATGAAAATAGTAAATGAGGTAAAAAGAATAACATCAAATATTAATTCACCTAATAAAGAAAAAACATATATGGAATTAGGAAATATATATAGTAGGAGAGATTGGGGACATGCGAAAGATTACGTAATGGGGATGTGGTTAATGTTACAGAATGAAAAGCCAGTTGATTATGTATTAGCAACAGGGGAAACATATACAGTAAAAGAGTTTGTAGAAAAGGCATTTTTGTATAAAGGAATAGAGTTATGGTGGAGTGGAAGTTGTGAGAAGAAAGTAGCATATGATGAGAATGGAATAGTTAGAGTTAAGATAAATCCAAAATATTATAGGCCATGCGAGGTAGATTTATTGTTAGGAGATAGTGAGAAGGCGGATAAAGAGTTAGGGTGGAAAAGGGAATATGATAGTTTGGATAAGATAATAGAAGAAATGTTTAGTTAAAAATAAATAGTTTAAAAATTATAGAACAAATAAAAATATAATGAAAATATTAGTAACTGGATGTAATGGATTTATAGGCACGAATTTATGTTTAAAATTATTGAAAGAAGACAATGAAGTTTATGGAATAGACAATAATATGGATAATTACAATGTGAAATATAAAGAAGAAAATGAAAAAACATTATTGACATATGATAATTTTAAATTGTATAAAGAGGATATATTAAATAGTAAAGTTATAGAAATTGTTAGACCCGATATTATAATACATCTAGCATCAACACCCGGTGTAAGGAGAAGTTTAAGCGAGCCATTATATTATGTTAAAAATAATATAGAAAGATTTGTTTATTTGTTAGAAGAATGTAAAAAAAATAATGTTAATAAGGTAGTGTATGCTAGTAGTAGTAGTGTATATGGGAATAATGAACAAGTTCCTTTTAAAGAAGATGATGAAATTATAAGTTTAAGGTCATCATATGCTTGTAGTAAGAAATGTATGGAAGTATATGGTAAGTATTATAATGATGTGTTCAATATAAAAACAATAGGATTACGATTTTTTACAGTATATGGAGAAAGAGGAAGACCAGATATGGCTCCATATATGTTTATGAAGATGATATCAGAAGGAGTTGAAATAAATCAATTTGGAGATGGGACATCATATAGAGATTATACTTATGTAGGTGATATAGTAAATGGTATAGAATCAATAATAAAAGGTAATGGTAAATGGGGGAATATATATAATTTGGGGAATGAGTCACCGATAACATTAAATAATTTTATAGAATTATGTGAAAAAATAGTAGGAAAAAAAGCAAAAAAAAATATAATAGAAAATCAAAAAGGAGATGTTCCTAGAACATATGCTAATATATCAAAAGCAAAACGAGATTTGAAATATAACCCAAAAATTAAGTTAGAAGAAGGATTAATGAAGATGTATGAATGGATGAAATTAAATAATAGAATAAGTATTTAAATAAAAAAGGTGATAATAAATTAAATGAATGAAATATATAAAATCGAAGGAGCAGAACACCAATTAGGGGGAAGAGAATATTTAAAAGATCCAAATTACTTTCCTGAATTTCAAGAACGATTAGAAAAGTTTAAAAAACAAGTAATAAAAGAAGTAGAAAATAATGAAGGTAAATCTTATGTTCATTTCGGCGACGGCGATTATTTTTTTTTAAAGAATATTCCAGTAGGAAGTGCTTGTCCAGGAAAAAGAGCGTTATCTATTCCATATAATCAATTAAACATACAACCTTTTAGAGATGGATGGGCCAATGCAGATTATCATTGTGTAGAATATTTAGAGCATGGTATGAGAGAAAAGTTAGAGGAATTGTATCCAGGTCAAAAAACAATACCTACAGAATATTTGTATGGATTGACTAGTAATAGATGGTTTTTAAAAACATTTAAAGGTAAAATAGGATTGATAGGAGCAGGTCCAAAGATGGATTTGATAAGAGAACTAATGAAGAATGAGAAATATCAAGAATATTTAGGTTTAGATAAATTTAATGATTACATAAAAATACCGCAAAAGTATGCTTGTGATAATTTAAATGATACAATAAATATGGTTAAATCTCAATTAGAAAATGCGGATCCTGAAACAAGAATATATTTATATGGCGTTGGACATGTAAAATCGGGATTAATGCATCATTTGCCTAATATAAAAAAGGCGATATATTTAGATGTTGGTGCTGGAATAGACGGGATAGCAGGATTATTAGACCCAGGGAGACCTTATGCTAACAGATGGATTAATCATAGACTACGAGATTATGATTATAGTAAATTAGATTTATTAAATTATAATCAATATAAAGATAGAAATATAGTATATTTATAAATGAATTCATATAATGGACAAGTAGAGCAAGATAAATTTGTATTAAAAATGTTAGATTTTAAAAAAGATGGATATTTTTTAGAATTAGGATCTCAACATCCAATAAAGAATAATAATTCATATTTATTAGAAACAGATTATAATTGGACAGGAATAATGATTGAAATGGATAAAAAATGGAACAAACACTATGAGGAACATAGAAAAAAAAGCAAACATAAAATATGCGATGCTTTATCAATTGATTTTAAAGATTTATTAAAAGATTCACCAAAAAATATAGATTACTTACAAGTTGATTTAGAACCATCAAACATGTCAACAATAAATGTTTTGACAAATATAGATAAAGTAATGGATACTTATAGATTCGCGGTAGTTACTTTTGAACATGATAAATATAGAGGCAACTTTAATAATACAGTAGAAAGATCCAGAGAAATATTCAAAAAAAATGGATATAAATTAGTTTTTCAAAATATACAAGATGATACAGGGTATGAATGTCCATTTGAAGACTGGTATGTTCATCCAGATTTAGTATCAAACAATTATGTTGAAGAAGTTATCAATAAAAATAAAATGAATTATGAAAATGGAAATATTAATTATAAAAAGATAGAATATTAATTATAAAAGAGTATTAATACTTAAATAACATTAAATATTAATAAATATATATGACAATAAGCGTTGTATTAAAAGGGAGATTAGGAAATCAATTGTTTCAATATGCCGTTTTAAGAAACATAGGATTATTAAAAAATTATGATATTCATTATCGAACTAACTTTACATGGCATGAACAAAAGTGTTTATTGGAACATTTTAATTTGATAAAACCATCTTTAAATTTTAATATGTTAAATAAATATAATCAAAAACATAATTATAATAAACACGAAAGTAAAGGAGGAAAATGTTCTACATTTGATGAAAGTATTTATAATATAAAAGATAATACTTTATTAGAAGGTCATTTTTGTAATGAAAAATACTTTTTAGAAAATAAAGAACTTATAAAAAATGAACTAACTGTAAAAGGAGAAATAAATGATGAATGTGAAATTCATATAGGTAAAATATATAAAAAATATCCGGGATATAAAATAGTAGGAATACATATTAGACGAGGAGATGGAGTTTCTCAAAATGATTTTGTATTTGAAGATACAGATGAATTTATATCAAAATCATTAAAAAAAATAAAAGAGGTAGAAGAAAACGTATATTTAATATTTTTTACTGGAGGTGCTACAAGTAAACGTAGTGGAAATTGGGTAGAAAATACTCATAATGATGATGTTAATTGGTTGAATAATTATATAAAAAAATTTTCAGAAAAATTCGAAATATCATCTGGCACAAGCAAAGATAATGAATTATATGATTATAGTTTATTAAGTAAATGTGATTATAATATTTTACCTCACGGTTCAAGTTTTAGTTGGATGGCATGTTATGTAAATAAAAAAAATGATAATAAAGTATACGCTAATATAAATAGTAAAATGCCATTTTATAAACCACCTGATAAATTTGTAATTGTTTAAACTAAAGTTTTAATAACATTTATTAAATCATCTATATCTTTCTTAGTTTTATTTAATATTCCTACTTGAAAATGAGTTTTATTTAATATACCCTTACATTTATAAATTAAAATTTTATTTTTTTCAAGATGATTATATAATTTTATTACATTATTATATTTAAAATTAATAACCCAATTGCATTGATTTTTTGTTAAATAAGGTTTAATATTAATTTTTTTCATTTTATTAATTAAATAATCTCTCAAATTATTATAATACTCAAATCTTTTTTCTTTACAATTATCGTTAATATCTTTTACACTTAAATAATAATATTGAAAATTTTGATAACAACATGTAAATGGTGTTTCTTTGTTTATAGAATATTTATAATATAACCCTAAATTTAAATAAGATAATCCATCATTTATAAAATCAAACAGAGTTTTCTTAACAATCGTAATAGCCAACCCTGGATAAATTCCTATACCTTTATTGCTTGAATATCCTAATAATACAAGTCTATTTAAAATATTTAAGTCAATAATATATGTTCCGACTGAAGAAACAGTATCAGCATATAATTCTATATTATATTTATCGCATAATAAATTTATTTTATAAATATCATTTATCATTGTAGTTGATGTTTCATGGTGAACAAAAAAAATACCATCATAATCATTTTTAATTATTTGTTTTTCAATTAAATCATAATCAAAATTATTACCCCATCCAAAATTTATTTTTTCATAATTTGTATTGTAATTTTTTAATAATATTTCCCATTTTTCACTAAAAAATCCATTTTGTAATAACAAAACCTTTTTATATTTAATATACGAGTATATCATACTTTCAATACTTAATGTTCCAGAACCAGTTAAAAATAGAGAAATATAATCATTATTCATATTAAATAGTTTTTTTGTTTCAACCTCACATTTATAATATAAATTATGAAAATCACTACATCTATGAGAGTATTCATTGATTATATTATTTTTTATAGCAGTTTTAATATTAACTGGACCAGGAGTAAATAGTTCCATTTTAATTATCAATACTAAAAAATATTTAATATATTTTTTTAAATAAACTAATACCTTCTTTTGTATCTAAGTTTATACTTTTATCTTCAATAAATTTATTAAAAAATGGTTTTTTTGTAATCAATAAATTAAATTTAACATTCCACTTTTTTAATTGTTTATATGTGTAGTCATACCAATTATTATCAGAAATTACACCTCTACTAGTCCAATACACAATATTATGACCATTGTCATATAACTGATTCAATTTATTTATTATATCTTTTTTAGGCTGACAATTTTCATAATCATTTCCTATAGTAATTGTATGATCAATATCAACAATAATAACTTTTTTATTTAAATTTAATATTTGATTAGAATCTATAGTAGGACATATATATTTTTCTAACCAATCATTCATTATAGTATTAGATTCTTTTTGAGAAACAAATGGATGCATTTTAGGATTATACATAGTATCACATAAATTCCTAACACACACAGTAGGAAATCCATATCGAATAAACCATTTTATTCCATATGGTTTATCTAATACACACATATTAGTATGAGTTCCAAAAACTAAAACACATTTTATTTTTTTTGCGTATAAATAATTTAAAATTTCTTTTGAATATCCTGATATACAATCATTTTCATAATCTATTTCAATCTTTGGATGTATTGAAACTGATTTTTTATTATATTCTAAATTTTTATCTTCTTTTTCATATCCTCCATCGGAATCATCTAATGGTAATGGAGGAATATTTAAACCTTTATCTTTTAGTATCGCCATATCATGTCCTTTCATATTCTTCCTTAATTTTGTTTGTTCCCAATCTCCTTCTTTACAATGATAATTTGAATATGAGCCACAATGTATTATATGACTACCATTTTCCCTCATTTGCTTAATAAATATATTAGCCCTTTCAGCTAAATCATGAATTCGTTCTGTCGCACTATAACAAGAATGTCCATTCCAGATACCAATAGATAAAAGAGCGATTTCATTATAATTATAATACTTGAATTTTTCAAAAATTTCATATTCATTATTTACAAATAAAGGAAAACGCCTTTTTAAATACAACCCTACTTTACCACTCATTTTAATAATCTATTTTAATCTTTTTATATTATTTTTCTTTATATTCAAAAATATTTCCATATTCTTTTATTACTTCATCTATCATATGCGGTTCATCTTTAATAATTACTTTTTTACCTGCTTTAATTAAATTTTTCGCTATTTTTAATTTTGCACTTTCTTCTATAATAGGAACATTACTTCCTTGTTTATAACAAATATCTTCAATAATATACTCTTCTCTTCCTTCCTCTAACAATTGATTAGTTTGAAATAATGAATGTTCTTCATTATATTTAGTTGTTGCGGTTAATAAATCACTATTAATATTAACAGAATCAATTATTTGTTTTAATGCTTTTGTATCTCTTGGAAAACACGGACCTCCAAATGAATAACCTGGATTAAAATATTTATTACCAATACGAGAATCACTTCCTACAGCATCAAGCACTTTTTTCTTATCAGCTCCTAAGTTATCACAAACATCCGATATCATATTTGCGAATGATAATTTTGTAGTTATAAACCCATTTATAGAAATTTTAACCATTTCTGCTTCAATAGGTTTTAATATACAATATATAGGTTCAGTTTTAGAAATTTTTTTATATATTTCTTTTAATTTATCTCCTAAAGTTTCATCATTTGTTCCTATCAATATAATATCAGGATTTTTAAACCCTTTTATTATTTCACCTTGAGCAATAAATTCAGGATTATAAGTTATTGTAGTGTTTTCACAATCCCTAATAAGTAAGTTAGCAATATTTCTTATATAACCAGGCATTACAGTGCAACCTATTATTAAACTCTTATTTTTAATTTTATGTTTATTTATTTTCAGTAATAGATTTGATAGAATAGAATGATCATAAAATTTTTCTCCTCCGCCGTTTGGCGTAGGAACAATAATAAAAATAATATTTGAATGATTTAATCCTTCTTCTAATTCAGTTGTAGCATAAAAATTTTTGTTATTTTTTAATAACTCTTCGTATTCAGGTTCTTTTGTTTTAAAAGTTTTATTATTTAATGATTTTACATAACTAGGAAATATATCTACACCTATAACTTTATAACCAGCCTTTTCAATTAATAATGCTAATCCCAATCCTAATCTACCAATACCGATTACTGTAATATTTTTACTCATTTATAAATAATTTATCTTATATTATTTAAATTATTTATACTATTATACTTTTATTTTAGGTAAATATAAACCAACTCCAATAATCATTCATATTTGAATCTGGGTTTTTTTGTGTTGAATTATTTAAATTAAATTTATGTTGATTAATAAATTCATAGACTGCTTTTTTTACAGGAGGATAAAAAAAATCATCTCCTGAAAATATTCCATTATTTTTCATTTTAGGATACCATAATTTAATATCTTCAGAAACTTGAGGATATTCATGTCCTGCATCAATAAATATTAAATCAAAGTATTTATCTTGAAACTCATTGACAACTTTATTAGTAAATCCCACTTTAAAATTAACATTAGAATAATTTTTATAGTTTGATTCTAATATATTAAAAATATTAGTTCCATGATTTTTCATTAATTCATATGAACCGTCCTTATTTTCTTCATAACAATCAAATAAATCAACACCAACATACTCTTCTACATTAAAATTATTTAAAAATATTGGTATAGATTGTCCTTTAAGAACCCCCAATTCTGCTATTTTTATAGGTCTGTTCCCAAAATGTTTTTTCAAATCAGGAACTATATGTTTTATAGACATTTATAGATAATAAAAATTATATATTTAAATTAAAATTATATAAATCCATAAAATAATAATAATATATGGAACCATGTATAATTAATTTAACTAGTTACAAAGATAATAGAGGAGTTTTTTACGAATCATATAAAAACATTCTTTTAAAAAAATATAACATTGATTTTAATATATTACAAGAAAATACATGTATATCAAACAAAAATGTGGTAAGAGGATTTCATTATCAAATTGAACCTCATTCTCAAAGTAAATTATTACAAGTATTAAATGGAAAAATTAAAGATGTATTAGTCGATATTAGAAAAGGCGAATCATATGGTAAAATATGGGAATTTAATTTAGATTCAAATAACAAACAATTATTATATATTCCAAAAGGATTTGCACACGGATATAGTGTATTACAAGATAATACAATAGTATCATATAAAACCGATGCTTTATATAATAAAAAAAGTGAAAAAGGAATAAATCCATTATCAATGAATATAAATTGGGAAGTAGAAAATTCAATTATATCAGACAAAGATAAAAATCTTACTTTTTTAAATTAATTTTTCATATCACTAAAAAAAGTTTGAACCCAATATATAACATAATCAATGTCTTCATCAGTCATATGTAAATGAACAGGTAATGTAATAATTTTTAACCATTCTTTATCAGCAACTGGAAACGACGTATTATCTTTAAATTGTGTAAATAAATGTAAAGGTCTATAATGAACAGAAGTATGTATGTTTTTATCTTTTAAAAAATCAATTAAAGCATCTCTTTTATTAGGAGAAACTTTAATTACATAATGTTGAACAGTATAAGAAAACGGAGGGGTAATTAATCCATCTATATTTTTAAAACAAGTATTATATTTTTCTTGAATAAACTGTCTTCTCTTAAGATTTTCAGATAGTTTTTCCATTTGAGCTAAACCTATAGAAGCAGTTAAGTCAATCATATAATATTTATATCCTAATATATCGATATCATATTTCCATTTATAAACAGAATTACTTCCTGGATTATCTTTTTGTTTTTTTACTCTATCATATGTTGATTCTATACCAAACCAATATAATTTTTTAATTTTTTCAACTATTTCTTTATTATCAGTAGTGATCATACCACCATCTCCAGTAGGCATAGTTTTAACTGCTTGAAATGACCAAACTGCTATATCTGCTCTTGAACCCGCACCTGGTGTATAACAAGCATGAGCACAATCTTCTATAATTAATCCTTTATAGAATTTTCTAATTTCATCAACTGGGGCTAAAATACCAGCAAGATTAACACATATAATAGCCTTTGTTTTTTCAGTTAATTTTTTTTGAACATCATTAGGACAAATATTCATATTAGTTTCATCAACATCACAAAGAATATTATTACAATTATTCCATTGAGGAACTGCGGTTGTAGTTGCAAATGACATAGTAGGGCTTAAAACATCACAATTAGATATATCATATGCTTTTAAAATTAGGTCAAGACCGTGTGTATTACTAGTGACTGCGATAGCATATTTTTTTCCCACCATTTTTGCAAATTTTTCTTCAAATTCTTTAACTTTGGGACCATTAATCCACCAACCACTTTTTATTACTTCATTTACATATTTACAATCTAATTCATCTCCCTTGGGACATAAAACAGGTAGTGTCTTATTTCTAATTTCCATTTAGTTAATAATCATTACTACTATTTAAATAGTTAGAAAAATATATATTACATGAAAAAAGCAAGATATTGAAAACCTATTTAAAATTATAACAAAATATTAAAACATAATGAAAAATTTAATTTTTTGTTCAGCAGCTTTTCATATACCGCATTATTCTCATACTATCAGAGAAAATGAATATTATTATTGTTTAAAACAATTAAAAAGAATGATTCCTGATAATTTTACTATAGTTGTATGTGATAATACAGTAAAAAATATAAATGATATAAAAAATCAAGGATTAAAAGAGTTACTAAAAACAGTTATATTTTTATGTTTAGATAGAAATATAGGAATGCAAAATATAGGTATGGGTGAACTAGATGAATTAATATTTACATCACAAAAAATAAATTTTAATGATTATCATAAAGTAGTTTATTTTACATTAAGAAAAATAATAACCAATCCCTGGATTTTTGAAAAGGTTAATAATATGAAAAAAGATGCATTAATTAGTAATCCAGATTTTTTTCATTTAACGAATGATTATAATTTTAAAATTTCGGAAAGTGCGAAAAATAATTTATATAATGATATGTTTTTTTGTTTATCATCGAAATTAATGTTAGAATATACAAATTATTCACAGAGTAAAATTAATTATAATTTACAAAATAGAGTAGGATCAGAACAAAATCTTTATAATTTTATTAATGAAAAAAAAATAGATTATGAATGGTTAGACTATTTAGGATTAATAAGAATAGATTATAAAGCCAATAATGAAATACAATTAATATAGTTATAATTTAAATATATTTTTGTTTTATTTTATAAATGCATAGAATTTATGAAATAAAATTAAACACCTTTAAAACACTATTATTAAATAAATTTGAAAATAAATTTGGAATAGATAAATTTGAAAATATTCATTTACTTTTAAATACAAATAAATTAAATAAAGATGAAAAAAAATTTTATAATATTCCAATACAATTATTTGGTAAAACAGACAGAAAAAGTCCATTTGTTAAATATTTTTATAAATTATTTGACACTGATTATTCCATATTATACGAATATTTGAATTTTATAAAAAATCATATAAAACCATTATATCCAAAAGAAGAATATTTAGTTATTCAAAAAACTCCAAATATTAGATTTCATTTACCTGGATATTCAAATATAGGTTCTAGGGATACAGATAAGTCAAAAGATATCATAGGACTTCATTATGATGGAGAATTTGGTCATCCAGAAACAGAAATGAATGTAATATTGCCAATAACTAATATGTTTGATACAAATAGTATTTATTATGAAAAAGAACCCAATTCTAATTTAGATTATAACAAATATAATAATTTAATGTTAAAAGAAAATGAATTTTTTATGGGTTATTTTAATAAATGTAATCATTATAATAAAATAAATAAAACAAATATAACAAGAGTTAGTATAGATTTTAGAATTATACCTTATTCAAAGTATAAAGATAACAATGAAACATCTGCAACTAGTAAAACAAAATTTGAAATAGGAAAATATTATATGATAATATAGATACTAATATTATTCATTAATATTAAGTTCTAAATATTTTTTTAAAACGATTGACGCCCTTTCTGGTAAGAAATTATGAATATTATTACTATCTAATTTTAATTGTTGTAATAATTTTAAAGTATTCTCATATCCAATAAATTCATTTTTTAAATTATTTGTTAAATTTTGAACATTTCTATCTTGAAAAACAGTAGCCTTTGTGTAAACAACTTTAAAATTAAGAGATTCTAAATAATAACCTCCCCATATATCATCCATTCGTCCTATATGAGGTATAACAAGATATTTCTGTAAAGCTTTTCTTGAAAATATGGTATTTTGGGAATTAAAAGGCGAAAATACATTTGTAGAAATAGGAAAATATTTATCATCAAAAAAACACATAGGCTTATATTGTAGTCTACATACAGCATCTATATCTGGGTCTCCATTCCAAAACATTGCTTGAACATCTGGTATAATAGTTTTTCTAGTTATCTTAAAACTATTATTTCTATCGTGTAATAATTGAATAGGAAATCCTCTATGCCATAAATTATTGTGATTTGTTACACCAATTGGATCAAATACAATATTTTTATCTGACTCATAATAATACGTATTTACAGGTTTCCCTACTACAATATCTTCATCCCAATTATCAAAAGGTATATTATCATCATCAATACTCGCAATAATCTCGGCATTTTGATTTAATGCCTCAAGAAACCCAATATTTCTTCTTTGGATTGTATTCCATCCAATTAAATCACTTATTTCTTTATACTTTTCTTCTTGTTCTTCGGGAGATAAATATTGAACATTTTGATTTTCTTCTTGTAATAACATATATTCATTATGAGGTGTTTTTTTATCTCCAACTATTATTATTTTCCAATTTTCAAATTTTACAAATTTTTTTATTGCCTCTGAAATGCTATATATAGTAGTAGTTACGATATATTTATCAAATTTAACTCGTGACGTCATTATATTTAAAAAGTATAATTAATTTTTAAATATTAATCAATATAATATATATTATCTGAAATATTTTTTAATGTTCTATTATTAAATCCCCAGTCATTGTTGTTTTTATAATCACGGGTCCAGTTTGATGGCATTCCTGTTCTATCGTGTTTATTATGATCCAAATGTAGAATAAACCCAATCAGTTTTATAGGTTTTATATTATTTTTATACAATTTTATGACGAGTTTACCATCTAGCATTGTTTGATTTCCATTACAATTAAATTCTTCAAACCCTGTCATACTTATTAGAATATCTTTTTTTGTAAGTAAAAAATCTCCAGAAGCAGGGGTTCCCATTATTTCATCAAAAATAATACCATTTTTTGGAAATGATAATCCCTCTGCTATATGTTTTAAATTATGGTCACAATCCATTCTGGAGTGACATCTTCCATAAAATGGATAATTAATATTTTCTATAGCAGTTTTCATATTTATAACCAAATCATTTGTTAGAATACCATCTGGATTTCCAATTAAAATAAATTCTCCTTTAGCGTGTCTTATACCAATGTTTTTTGAAAAATATTCATAAAATCCATTTGGATTTAGATTATGTTCTTTTATAATATTACTAGGAACTATTATATTTTTTATACACTCATTTTTAAATATATTTTTAAGTTCTTCATTAAGGTATAAATATTGTTCGTTTTTAGGAGACCAGTCTATAAAAACAATTTCAAAATTATTTTTAAAATATTTATTTAATATTTCAATATTTTTTTCTAATGTAAATTTTATTCTTTCAATATTATTATATTTTAAAACAAATTTTTTAGCAAACTCAGGGTCTGTTCTTAATTTTTTACAGTTATAATCATCCCCATAATTATCGTCTCTTGCACAATAAATAATTGATAATTTCATTATAATAAAATATATTATATTTATTTTTAATATATTATATTTATATTTCTTCTAACCATTCTTTATTATTAAGTGTCCATAATACAGTTTTTTTTATACTATCTTCAAAATTTATAGGTAATTTCCAACCCATATCAAACATTTTATTACCATCTAATCCATATCTTAAATCATGTCCAGGTCTGTCGCTATGAAAATCAACCATTTCATATTTTAATTCTTTATTTATAACTGTTGATATAATTTGAGCCATCTCTAAGTTAGACACTTCTCTTTCACCAGTTAAATTATAACTTTCTCCTATAGTCCCATTATTCAATAAAAATAAAACACCAGCAGCTATATTTCTAGCATGAATATAAAATCTAGTGCCTGATTTTTTTTTATCAGGATAACTATGAATTTGAACTACTTCTTCATTCAAAACCTTTTTAATAACTTTCGGTATAAATTTTTCAACATGTTGTTTTTCACCAAACGCATTCATAACATTTATTCTTATAATAGGTATTTTATATGTATTATGATATGATACGCATAATTGTTCTGCACCGGATTTAGATGCTGAATATGGATTAGTTGGATTATGGCGTTCATCTTCTTTATATAATTTATCACCTAAAGCAGGACCATATACTTCATCAGTGCTAAAATAAAAAAATATTTCTAATCCTTTTAACATTCTAGAATATTCTAATAAATTTAATGTTGACATAATATTATTTTTAACAAATGGAACTGGATTTTTAATACTATTATCAACGTGAGTTTCAGCTGCCATATGAACTATAATATTTACATCCCCTAACTCTTTAATTAATCCAACAGAAAATTCATGAGAAAGATCCCATGTTATAATTTTCAAACGCTTATTAGAAATCGCATCGTTAAATATTTTTTCATCAAATCGTTTAAAGCCCATACTAGCATATGTTAACTTATCAATTACTATAATATTCCATTTTGTATTATTAATAACATGTTCTACAAAATGATGTCCTATAAATCCACATCCTCCAGTAACTAAAATAGTTTTTACCATTATAATATAAATTAAAACATAATATTTAAATTTATATTATATTAAATTTTTAAAATTTTCAGAACATTTTTCAACAGATAGATTTTCTAACACGTATTCTCGAGGAGAATAGTTTTTCAAATTATTTATAAATTTATCATATTTATTTATAAATTCACTTTTATTATAAAAAAATTCACCACATCTTTCATCCCAATATGGGATAGATGTAGCTTTTAATTCTGGATAATTAACACCTTCTTCTTGATTCATGCTAGTTACATTCCATACTAACAATGGAACATTACATGATAATGCTTCTTGAATAGCAAATCCTTGACTTTCATGTGCGTCTACTATGATACCATATTTACATGTTTTAAGATATGAAAGATAATCGCTTTCTTCATATCTTTTAACATAATCAAATACTTTATAATTGATTTTTTTATCATCTAAAAAATCTTTAATATAGTTTAATTCAGTAGGCTTTCTTCTTTTAAAATATATAAAAACATTATCTCTTTCATTATCCCCAGGTTTAAATTTGTCAACATCAACAGGAAAATACATCCTTTTTATAGGTAATATACTATCAGCATTAAATCTTTTCCAAACATTTACAGCCCAACTACTTGGTTGTATATAACAACAATTATTAAAATGGTTATTTATATATGATAATTTATTATCAGGAAATACTGAAAAATGAGGACCAAAAATAATTTTTTTATTAGGAAATCTTAGAGGATTAATAGGATTACTGGGAGAATATATAATATCAATATTTCTAACTTCATCTATATTGCCTCTCGCATATTTATAATCCCATTTTAAATATTTTAATATCATTTCTAAGCCTTGTTTATTTTTATGATGAAAATTCCCAATTATTAATAACTTCATTATAAATTATTAATAATATATACCTTTAAATAATAAATTTATTCACTAATTTTTATCCAATTTGAAAATGGAAATAAATCTTTTGTTTCATATCCCTTTAACTTTTCACCAAACCATACATCCGGATATACTACACATTTTTCATGATTCTCATTTAAATAACCAGACCACCAACTAAATGTGCTATTCGCAATAATATTATGATCACAATTAGACATTAATAACATCTGTTCATAATCAGGTGCTTCTTGATCCGCTTTTACAAATTTTAATTTTTTAAATTCTTTATATTTTTTAATAAATCTAATATAATCATTAATTTTTTTATTGTCATTTGCTTCACAAAAATATAACACTCTAAAATCATTTTTACCAGTAGTTTCCATTATCTTTCTTAAAGCATTTTTATAATAACTAATTTTTAAGATAGGATGAAAATCTTCAAGGTTTTTAAAATCACCATGTCGAAAATGTATAGAAATAGTTGGTTTATCAAAATACATTATTTCATATTTCTTTTTAATTTCTGCCTTTTTATTGGTTAATCTTAAAATATCATTAATTTTTGAAAAATTGTGATGATAGTAGTATGGTGACTGAAAATAACCATACATCTGGAATTCAAAATTTTTATCATCTAATTTTGGAACAGGTTTAAAATGAAAATGAGGTTCTTGATAACGTTTTTCAAGATGTTTATCATCGTTTAAGTAAGGTTCTAATGCTTTAAATATAGAATCCCAATATGTAGGTCTTGGTGCACCTCCAGCAGACCTAGGGTCCATTTTTCTTTTTGGAATAAAAAATAAAACATCATTATCCAAACAATAAGAAATTAAGGCAAAAATTTGAAACATTTGATTACCTAATCCTCCTTGTAAAAAAATAGAAATCATTATAAAGATAAATATAATATTATTTTTAAATGATATTATAATAAATTAAAAGTCAGCATCAAAACTAAATGCTTCATCTGTTTTTTGTCCACTACTCAACGAATAATCACCAACTCTTTTCTCAAAGAAATTTGTTTTGCCTTCCATTGATATCATTTCCATAAAATCAAATGGATTTCCAGAATTATATATTTTTTTATATCCTAATTGAACTATCAATCTATCTGCAACAAATTCAATATATTGTGACATTAACTTAGAATTCATACCAATCAATCTACACGGAAGTGCTTTAGTAATAAATTCTTTCTCAATTTCAACTGCTTCTTTAATAAGTTCTTTTACTTTACTTGATTTTGGTTTTCTCTCTAATTTAGAGAAGAGTAGTACGGCAAAGTCAGTGTGCATGCCTTCATCTCTGGCAATTAACTCATTTGAAAATGTTAATCCAGGCATAAGACCTCTCTTTTTCAACCAATATATGGAACAGAATGATCCTGAAAAGAATATACCTTCAACACAAGCAAATCCTATTAATCTAATTGCGAAAGATGAACGTTTGTCATTGATCCATTTAATTGCCCAATCTGCCTTCTCTTTAACACATGGATAATTATCAACCGCACGGAATAATTTAAGTTTTTCATCTTCATCTTTGATATATGTATCAATTAGAAGACTATAAGTTTCACTATGAATATTTTCCATCATTAACTGAAATCCATAAGCAGCTCTGGCTTCTGGAAGTTGAACCTCAGATAAAAATCTCATACCAAGATTCTCTAATACTATACCATCACTAGCTGCAAAGAATGCTAATATGGTTTTAATGAAGAATTTTTCATCATCATTGAGGGATTCCCAATGTTTCTGATCTTTGGAAAAATCAATTTCTTCCGCGCGCCAAAAACAATCCATCATTTTTTTATACATTTTCCACACGTCATTATCGGTTAATGGAAACATAACATACCTGTTAGGGTTTTCGGAAAGGAGCAATTCTTTTTGAACTTTTGACATCCTAAATAATATTTGTATAGATTTAAATATTTTTAAAAATAAATATAATTCAATTTATTTTAGAGCCTAACGTATAATATTATTTTTTGTATCATAATACGAGTGAGTTATCGAAAAATAAATCAATTATATATATATAAATATGAATCCTGAAATCAAACAACAAATTATTGATCAATTATATATTGACAATGTAAATATTATGAAAACCACACTGAAAGATTTAGAGAAATATGTCAAAAATCCTTCCATAAAGATTATATATGATAATTATTCAAAATATATACAAACTTTAGAATCTCAAAATAAAGCATTAACTGAGAAGTTAAATAATTTATTGAGATATTTAGACCAATCATATAATGATAGTGATGATGTTGGAAAAAGAGTCGTTCAAGAACATCACAATAAAATAGAAAAATTATTGAAAAAAATTAATTAATATTATTATTTTATATATGCCAGTGGATGAGGATGATAGTCATATAGGCGGTTATAGATATGGAACTGCGTTAACAAATATTAAATCAGTTCGTTCATTAAGATCTCCATTCGCAACTATAAAAGATGCGAAAAAAAAGAGAAAAAGTAGAAGAAAAAGAAAAAGAAGAACTAAAAGAAGAACTAAAAGAAAAATTAGAAGAAGAAAAACTAGAAGAAGAAAAAGTTACAGAAAAAGAAAATAATTTTAGGAATAATTAATTCATTTTTTTATATCAATTAATTATATAATGGCTAAGTCAAAAGGACCTTTAGATATGGTTTTAAAACTCTTAAAAAATAAGTATGTCGGATACGCAGTTATGGCATTCGCAGCTATTCATGCTGTCGGATACTTCACTGCTAAATCATACGAATGCCTCGCACTCTTTGCTGTTACTGTTGTCGCAGTTAAGCATTTAACTAAGAATTTAACTCTTGCTTTATTGGGAGCATTACTTGCATCTAACTTTTTATTTGGATGCGGTAGAGTTATGGAAGGTGCCACCACTATGAGTGCTACTGGAAAATTAGCAAAAGCAGTTGGTCTTACTGGAGATGCTGAACAACAGTTAAGAGAACAGTGCGAAAAAGATGGAAAAACCTGGAAAGACGGTGTATGCGAAGGAATGGAGGGCATGGAAAATGAAGAAGAAGAGGAAGAAGAAAAAGAAGAAGCAGCTGAAATGGCAGGAGCAGCTAAGCAGGCAGCTGAGGCAGCTATGGAACAGGCCAAAAAGGCATTAGGAGAATAAATTATTTAATATTTTAATTTTATATCATAATTATATATAAAATGAAAAAGTCAGCAGTCATGAAATCAATGAAATCATTGTTAAAAAACAAATTAGTTTTATATGCTGTTTTAGCTATATCTGGACTTCACGCTTTTAATCTTTTCTCTCAAGGAAGTTACAATAATTTAACTCTTTTTATAGTTGTCTTATTGTTATCTACATATTTTAGCAAAAATATGATTATTGTTTTAATTATTGGATTAATTGTTAGTTATGTTGCAAATGGAAGATATGTTGAAGGTATGAAAGAGGGAAGAGAGGGAGTGGATGAGGATGAAGAAGACGAAGAAGATGAGGAGACCGAAACCGTAAGATATTACAAAAAAAATGGTAAATGTTTAAAAGTTAAGAAAAATAAAATTAAGAAGTTCTGCGCAAATAATAAATGTTTCAAAAATAGTAAATGTAAAGTTACTGAAACTTTATCTAGTCAGCCTATGGAACTTAATAACTTAAATGATAAACAAGATAGTCAAGTTGATTATGCGGATACAGTAAAACTCGCATACAAAAATTTAGAAGATATGTTAGGAGAAGGCGGATTAAAGTCATTAACCGCAGAAACTAAACAATTAATGGCACAACAAAAAGGATTGGCGAGTTCTCTCAAATCAATGGGTCCTCTTTTACAACAAGCACAAGAAACCATGAAAGGATTAAATATGCCTGATATGGGATCAATGGGAAATATGGCAAAATTAATAGGTGGAAACAAAAAGAAATAAATAATAATTAAATATAATATATGAGAAGAAAATGCTCTTCAAAATTTTTCTGTATTAAAAATACTACATTAATATTTTTAATTATAATATCATTATTAACAGTATACATAATACATAATTATTTAAAAACAAATAACACATTAATACCGAAAATACATAATCATATTAATATGAATAATCCATTCCAAAATTCTGTATTATCTAATCCTCATAGACCTCCATTAAAAAATAACGATTATATAAACGCTGTTCCAATAAATATACCAACTCAAGGAAATAATAATCAATTCACACAAATCGGTATATTAAATAGAGAAAATGGAAAAGATACTATTTTACCTTTAATGGGAAAGTTATTAATAAATAACAGAAGCAAATGGCAATATTATACAATTACAAATGATAATAATGTAAAATTACCAATTATTTATAAAGGAAAAAGTAGTATGAATGAATATGGCTGTGATGAAATATATAATGGAGACACCGTTTATGTAAAGGGATATAATGACACATTTAAAATAACTATTTATGAAAATAATAATATGCAATATATCCCTTATTAAAATATTTTCATTATTTATATGTTCTCTAATATAATAAATAATGTTGATTTAAATAAAACTATGCGCGATAACGAAGCATTGAGAATAAACAAAGAGTTAATGGATAATTTTGATATGTATGATAAAAAATTATCTATATTTAAATATTTATCAGTAGAAGAAAAAATTGGAAAAAAAAATAATGAATATTTTGTATTTACAAATACATGGAGTAGACAATTGTGGAGATGGGTATATAGTGAAAATAGAGATTGGACATTCACTTATCTTGAAACAGACTTTAGCGATTTCATTAAATATTTAGATTTAGTATTAACAGAAGTAAAAAATAGAAATAACAATAGAATATTTAATAAATTAATAAAAAATATTAATCAATTTATTAAACAAATTATAATTGGATTGTATAATCTTAAAACAACATATAAGGATTGTTCAAAGATAACATGTAAAGTAGATAGTATTATTATAACATTAATTGATTTCAAAGACGAAAGTCAAGAATTCATATCTAATATTAAAAAAAATGGAAGATTAAGAGTCATGAGTGAATAAATTATGTTTCTTTAGTGTTTACAACCCCTTCTTCTGTAATATCGTCATTATTTAAATTTCTAGTATCATTATCTTGAAATGTAAAATCAGGTTGGCCTTGACCAGCAACTCTTCTATTTCTAACTCTGGCATTCATCGCAGCTTCATTTGCTATATTATTATCATCCTTTTTTTCTTCTTGTTGTTCTTCTTCTTCTTGTTTTTCTTCTTCTTGTTTTTCTTCTTCTTCTTGTTTTTCTTCTTCTTCTTGTTTTTCTTCTTCTTCTTGTTTTTCTTCTTC
>MDTC01252411.1_pt1 | contig 30032 bp, 32 predicted proteins | sample 811181 | NCBI WGS metagenome assembly MDTC01 (sample SAMN05326644, study PRJNA326480) | marine metagenome | isolation source: seawater | place: Pacific Ocean: North | collected 2011 | reverse complement strand
TTCAGCCATTTGGCTTCACACTGATGGAGCTTGTGATGGTGCTTCTCATTTTATCTATCCTCTCTATTGTTGCCGCACCTCGCTTTTTATCTGTGCAAGATGAAGCAATGAAACAAGCAAGAAAAGAAATGGTCATGAATATGAATGCTGCTTTGAATATGGGAGCTGTTAAAGCTGCACTGGAAGGAAAAGTCTCAGGGTCTATTGAGGTTGACGGTGAGAAGGTGTGTATCAAAAATGGTTATCCTACTATATCGAAACTGAAAAGTGCTAGAAATTGTTATAACCTTTTTTACTTACTGTCGCCACTATCCGATAAACTCGTCCTTACAGAGTATACTTGTAACAAAAAAACAGAAAAACTTGGTTTAGAGGGCAATGATATTTACTTTAAAAAGCCATGGCCAGCTGGAAGAAATAGGTGTAATGACTTTGAATTTAAATTGCGCTTAGCAGGCGATAATTGTTGGATTAAAATCACAGAAAGTAAACTTACCTCTAAACCCTTAGTCACAGAAGGTTGTATTCAGCCTTGAGGAACTATTTGTCTTTGTCTTTGTAGCCATGTGTTTAAATTTTGGTCGTTTTTGTTTTTGTTGTCTGATGCTTGTGTGTTTTGGTTTTCTGATGGAGGCAGGGTGCAATCTTCTAATAAGCGTTTTAATAGCTTTTTTTGCCCTCTGTCTGCTAAATCATCTATATTATAGGTTAATTTACCCGAAGCTGTTTGAAGCTTTACTCGTTTTCCTCTGTTGGTAAGCGTAAAATTATTACCAACGGTAAGGCATTCTCCAAGCACAGAACTAAGATTTGTGGAGCCAAAACGTCTCATTTTCTCCCAAAGCTCTTGATTATCATGTTTTACATCTCTTAGTGCTTGTAATGTAGGGGGTTTGAAATTTCGATTTTTATTTTGGGCGATATTTTTTAATATTTGTCCCAGCTTCTCAAGTTGAGGCCTAACTTTTTCTAAAGTCGCCTTTTCTTTTAGTGCTTTTTTATTTCGCTGTTGCTCAGCTGGGCAACTATTAGGATCTTGAATTTGTAAAGTAGGCTTGCTTTTTGAGTCACGCTTAAGATCCTTGGTATCATACAGAATCCAACGATTAGCAAAAGAAATTGCAAGCTGTCCCGGTTGCAAGAGTTTAGAACAATTATAGAGAGCAGATTGTATAGATGGATTGCTGCTGTGATATGTGTTTTTGAGTTTAGAATTTGATTTTTCAGATTTAGTATGAGTCGTTTTGTCAGGTGCTCTATGAATGAAAACAACTGAATTAGGCCATTCCATCAGGCGTTCAAAGACATTAATGTTCGCTCGAGGATAACCAAATGTCAAAGATTCACAGTTCTGTGTACTATTTTTAGGGCAAGAGAGTGTTCCATCTTTTTTTCTATACGTAAATTGACTGAGGTGGCCTTCTCTTTGAGTTTGTCCATAGAGTTGTGCTTGTGTATGTATCAAGAAGATAGCTTGCTGTATTTGCTTGTGAAGTTCTACAGTCTTTGTATCAATAGTTGCTTGTTTTATTTTATGATAAAATTGCGAAGCCATTAGGCTTAATAAGACTGTAATCAAGAGTGCCAAAGAGAGTTCGAGCACAGAAAATCCTTTATGTTGACGCATATTAAGCATGTCATATCCATGTGAGTAAGACAAGATAGAGTACATCACCTTTCACTATATTAAAGATGATGCATGGAAAGCCACCGTGATCATTGCTGCACACGGTGGAGAGTTAAGTTGATTTAGGCTTATGTGCCTTGGGTCAAAGCACAAGGAGCACTTCCTATAAGTAATGTTTTACCAGTTGATATTGTAAAACTGTTTGTTTTAACCCCGTTATTCATAGCTTGGATCGCTTGCAATTTGCTATCTGCAGTGCTATCACTGAACACGAACACAGCAGAAGAGGGGTTTTGCGCAGGAATATTTATAACTTTTATTTTACTTCTACTAGCGGTACCATTTTTAAGGCTCGTTGTGAGGGTTGCACATGGTTCGGATTGGTTTCTTCCTGTAGCTGTAGCTGTAGCTGTAGCATATGCAAGTTCAACCGCTTTTAGATCACTATCTAGTTCAAGTACATCCGCGATCTTAGCTAACTCATACTCATCAATGGTCTGATTCATATAGTGAATGTCCTTATCGATACGATAAGAGCGGTGAGCTGTGCTTGCTATTTCTTGTGCTTTGGCTAGAGATGCTTTGTCTTGGATATTTCCGATTTTAGGCATAGCAAAAGTCGCTAGAATAGCAATGATGGCCACTGTGGCGATGACTTCTATAAGAGAGAAACCCTGTTGTTTTGTTTTTGCGTTCATGTTTTTTCCGTTGTATCTTAAGGTGGAATGTGTATCAGATAGAATATGTATCAAGAGGAAGGGTTTTTCCATATAAAAACGATTATAATGTTATAAATCAACTTCTTACTTGCTTTATTTTTACTGAATGTTTACATTATTTTACCTTATTTTTAAACTCCAATAAAGTATTAATTTTAATTTAGCGTCTAAAAAACATCAGAATACTCAAATTGTGATAGAGTTAGAGTACAGCATCCATCATATCCCACATAGGTAAATAGATACCTAGGGCTAAGAAGGCGACCAAGATACTCATGGCAATAATGAGTACTGGTTCTAATCGGCTTGTAAGCTGCTTTAGCTCAAAATCAAGTTCACGTTCATAGAAATCGGCGACTTCATCCAGTAAAGAAGCAAGACTTCCTGATTCCTCGCCTACAGCAATCATCTGTAAAATCATAGGTGTGAAAATACCGCTTTCGTGCGCGGACTGCGTGAGCGTGATACCTCCTTCTAGCTGTTTACGCATCGCTACGAGCTTGCTTTGTATGTAGGTGTTGTCAACCAAGTCGCTCGCAAGAGAAAGTGCTTCGGTGATAATTAATCCTGCGTTGAGCATAGTCGCTAAGCAACGACTAAAGCGTGCTAACAGAGCGCGTTTATATACTGACCCTAAAATAGGAAGGCGTATTTTATATTGATCAAAGAGATAAAGTCCTTTAGGTTGACGCACTACATAATAAAATAAGCTAACCAGCCCTACTAATGTTCCAGTAATAAAAGGGTAGAATGTGTTGATAAAGCTTGACATCTGAATTAAAGCTTGCGTTACAAGTGGTAGCTCGACACCGAGAGACATAAAAAACTGGGCAAACTTAGGAGTAATCCAAATATTCATGCCGATGAAACTGAGTACAATGATGCTTAAGACAAAGACAGGATAGCGTGTTGCACTTTTAATTTCTCTCTGGACTTCCGATTGCCTTTTGAGGTAATGGGATAAAGTTAAGAAGACTTCATCGAGCTGACCTGTATTTTCTCCCATATGGATGATGGAAATAAATAAAGTATCAAATACTTTAGGATGATTATAGAGAGCACGAGATAGTGTTTGACCTTTGATTAGCTCATGGTGTATATCATCTAGAATAATTTTGAAAGGTGCTGAGGGTGTCGTTTGCGCAATACCCTGAATTGCTAACATGATAGGCAACCCTGAATGAAGAAGAGTATACATTTGACGGGTAAAGGTTTGTAGCTCATCTTGGCTGACTTGGCTTGATATACTTCGATGAATTTGTGTGAAGAAGGTACTAGATGTTGTTTTGATCTCTAGAGGAATAATCTTTTTTTGTAAGAGCTGTTCAGATGCAGCACTGCTACTGGCAGCTTGAAGGACTCCTTCTACTTCTTCTCCTGTGATGTAGCGGCCTCGATAATTGAACTGTGGCATAATGTTTATTTTTACTCACTTAGTTAAGATGAAGAAGAACCTGTTGCATCGGCATCACTGAGCCACTGCATACCCTCAACAAGATATATTGCTTCATCTATAGTCGTTTGCCCTTGGGCTAAAAAGCTCAGAGCAGAAAGTTTCAAAGGTCGATAAGTTACACTTGATTTGGCTGCTTGAGCGAAAGCATCTGTGTCATTTTGACGTAAAGCACTGACCATAGCTTCATTCAATTCAAGTATTTCAAATACACCAATACGACCGTGATAACCAGAATAAGAGCAATATTGGCAGCCTACTCCTTTGGATAAGTGCATGGTTTCTTTGATGTCATGCGTGACTTGTTGTATCCATGCTTGCTCTGCTGGACTAGGTGTATAAGGCTTTTTACAGTGCGAGCATATTTTGCGCATTAGACGCTGCGCGAGAATCAACCGCAAGCCACTGGCAACAAGATAAGGTGCTGCGCCCATATCCAATAAACGCATAGCTGTACTGATGGAGTCATTGGTGTGCAGCGTAGAAAACACCAAGTGTCCCGTAATGGCGGCACGTAAACCAATTTCAACCGTCTCTTGATCGCGCATCTCTCCAACCATGATGACATCAGGATCATGACGTAAAGTGGCGCGTAGAACTTTAGCGAAATCTAAGCCTATCTTGTTATTGACTTGAACTTGATTAATACGTGGTAATTGATACTCAATTGGATCTTCAACAGTAATAATTTTGCGACTTTTTTTATTGAGTATATTGAGCATGCCATATAATGTTGTTGTTTTACCGCTTCCTGTTGGACCTGTGAGTAAAATCATACCATGCGCACCCGAAATGTGATGATGAATACGTTTGAGAACAGCATCGGGTACACCTGTTTTTTTCAACTCAAGTAAGCCTCCTGAGCTATCGAGTAAGCGCATCACCATAGCTTCGCCAAAGCTTAGCGGCATGGTTGAAACACGCACATCAATATTTTTTTTATTCACCTCAATATGAAAATGCCCATCCTGTGGTAACCTTTTTTCTGAGATATCCAAGTTGGCCATCAGTTTAATACGTAAAACCAGTGCCTTGGCAATACTGATCTCTGGAATAAGCATTTCTTGTAGTTGGCCATCAATACGCTGGCGAATACGCAAACAATCTTCATCTGGCTCAATATGAATGTCAGAAGCTCGCATTTTAACGGCATCGGCAAACAAAGTATTTAAGAGCTTTACGACCGTTGTTTGCTCATCTTTGATTTCAACCTGCGCTAACTCGAATGTATCCGAATTGCTGTACTCTTGTTCGAGCTGGCCAGCTATTGAAGTAATTTCTTCGGTGAGTCGGTATAAGTTTTCGATACCTTGCATCAACTCGGTTTCAGTGGTCACGACAAAATTGACTTTTCTCGGTGCAAAAAAGAGTTCAAGGTTATCTTGTACTTGTAAATCAGAAGGATCGCTTAGGGCAATGGTCACTTCATTAAGCTTTTTATCGATGACCAAAGCACGATAGCGTCTTGCTTGTACTTCAGGGAGCACTTCAACTGTGTCTGAATCGATAAACTTCTTACTGACCAGCACGAATTGTGCTTGAAGTTGCTTGGCTAAAAAGCGTCCTAGTTGTTCTTCGGAAAGAAAATTTAAAGCAATGAGGGTTTGTCCCAGCTTACGGCCGCTAATATCTTGTTCTTTGAGTGCTTGTTGTAGTTCTTTTGGGTTAATAATTTGCTCTTGTACGAGTAAGTCACCCAAGCGCATGCGCAGCTTTCTTTTCATGCATCACCTTGCAAAATTTTAAAGAGTATCTTGATTCGATCTTGCGCATATTGTTCTGTTGTATTAGACAAGTTTTTTTGTTGTATGGCTCTTTGATAAGCCATGATTGCGCGATGATATTCTTTTTGTGAATCCAGAGCAAAGGCAAAGCCAAACCACCATCGACCCTGCTGAGGCTGTAGGTGTGCGAGTTGTTTATAACTTTGAGCAGCAACATCAAATTTTTGTAATTGATGTGCTAGTTTACTTTGCAAGTGTAAATGTTGTAATCGATCTTGAGATTTAGGCTTGAGATTGATTAAAGTATTGAGTGCTTGCTGCGCACTGCCTCGGTGCATTTGCAATTTCACTAAAGTAAAGCTCATATCCCTTTGCTCTGGAAAAAGTAAGATGCCTTGCTTGAGGACTAGCTCGGCTTGATCATAATTGTTTTTCGCTATCCACAGCGTAACCAGAGCTTGACGTGTTAAATGATCATCAGGCATTGCTTGCAAAGCAGCTTGGTAAGCTTCGATAGCTTGTTCTATGTCTCCTCTTCGCTCTGCGCTTACAGCTTCTGCCACAGCGGTTTCGTTTTGCTCCTGTGGTGTCAAAATCGCTTCACTGATGTGGATGTCGGAGGCTTGTACTACAGAAGGTGCAAGCGGCTCTTGCTGACCTTGGAGCTGAGTCGTTTTAGTAAGTGTAGTGTGCTGTTTTGGATGTTTAAGTGCAACCGTGCTTGCGTTATCATGAAGTGCAACCGTGCTTGCGTTATCATGAGGTGCAACCGTGCTTGCGTTATCATGAGGTGCAACCGTGCTTGCGTTATCATGAAGTGCAACTGTGCTTACGTTATCATTAGATGACTTTAAAGTCTGAATACTTTGAGGGTTTCTATCGTGCTTGATATGAACAACTTGAGGCTTTGGAGGCGGTAACGCTTTTTTGATGACCTTTTGAGCTGCAGCAGGTCGCTTATTCGTGTATTGAGATTTTTGCTCTAAAGCTTGATTTGAGGGTGTTTTTTTAACAGGCTTGGATGCTATCTTTTGTGCTTTAGCTTTAGGCATATCTTGAACCTGTGTTGTACGTGGTTTTGGCGTATGTTTGAGTACAATATTTGAAACAAGCGGGTACGGATAAGGTGTACTTTGTTTTTGAGTTGTTTTAAACATATGCCACGCAAGATCGATATCGCTGAAATCCTGTGAAACTTCAGACGTCGAAACATGAGCTGCTGAGACGTGATAGAAGTACCATTTCATTGCAGCGAGCACAGCTATGCAACCCACACTCACAAGTATCCATAAAGTACGGCCAGATTCATGCTCAGGATAGCTCACACGCTGTGTTAAAGCCTTACGCTGCGGATGAGTATCTTGCTGACGTTTTTCAAGATCTCGCAGCATGGTGTTGATTACGCTCATAGGAAGACTCCTGCGAGGGCGATCATAGATCCTAAGAACAACCCTAGCTTGAGCGTCATGCTGCGCCAATCAATATAAGTATACCCTTTGGTATCATCTGTATCAGCGATAGCCTCTTGAATATGTTTTTGACTGATAGAGTGCTGACCACTGCCGTAACACAGCAAAAGTGCTTTGTGTGCGAGTACATTGATTAAACGAGGCGTACCGCGTGATGCTTTGTGCAAGAGTTGAATGCCTTTTTTGCTAAATAAAAAGTCCTGGTTATAACCTGCAATAGTTAATCTATGTTCAAGATAAGAAGCCACTTCATGCTGTGAGAGAGGTCGTAAATGGTAGGAGAACGTGATGCGCTGACGTAGTTGACGTAATTGACGTTGGCTAATTCTTTCGTCGATTTCTGGCTGACCAAATAAGACCACTTGGAGTAATTTAGATGTTTCTGTTTCTAAGTTGGTAAAGAGCCTTAAAGCTTCTAAGCTTTCGCAGGGTAGTGCTTGAGCTTCATCGACAATAATCACTAACTTTTTACCTTCTTGATGCAAAGAGATTAATGTAGATTGGATCATGGATGTAAGCTGTTGTTGTGCTATATGCGCTGAGTAAGTGAGTCCAAGCTCTAGAGCAACCGACCAACGCAGCTCGTCAGGAGTTAGATAAGGGTTAGGTAAGTAAATCAACACAAAATCATCGGGAAGATCATTCATGATTTTACGACAAAGTAAGGTTTTACCTGTGCCTACTTCTCCTGTGACTTTGATAAATCCTTCACCATATTGAAGCGTTGTTTGTAAGACTTGTAAAGCTTCAATATGTGGCGTGAGACCCAGAAAGAACTGGGTATTAGGTGTCAAAGAAAAAGGCGGTTTGGTTAAACCAAAGTGCTCTAAATACATCATAAGCTAATCTCTTTCCCACTTTTTGAGGAGCTCTTTTGAGCGCTCTAGACTTTTTTTCCATGTATTTTCATTGATCACTTCAGGCTTTAAAAGAATCACGAGTTCTGTTTTTTGAGTCGAGGTTGACGTATAAGTAAACAGTTTTCCTAAAAATGGAATATCACCTAGGAAGGGTACTTTTTCAACATTCTCTGTTTGCTTTGTCTGCATTAAACCACCGATGATAATGACATCACCTGATTCGGCTTTAATAATGGTATCGGACTCTCTGATCTTACTTTTTGCGGTTTCAAATTTAATGCTTCCACCTTGTGCATTAATAGTGATGGGATCAGACTCTACTTCAACGATAGAAGGGTGTACGTGTAAGATGATCTCGCCTTGGGCATTAATCTGAGGTGTAACATCAAGAGATATACCCGAAAAGTAAACATTAGTTTTTATGTTTTGTGTGATTGGATCGTCCTTATCTGTCATCACAACACTCGATAAACCTTCTGTAAAAGTTTTATCTTCCCCCACTTTAATAACCGCTTTTTGGTTATTAGATGTGGTGATACGTGGACTGGAAAGCACATCGACATCACCCTGTGTTTCTAATAAATTAACCACAGCAGAGAATGTATCTTTTGAATTATTAAACGCCTTTTTGATATTAAAGGTAAAGCCACCGTTGACATCAGGAGCTTTGCCAAACTGAAAGTTAGCATTGTTGTTGTTATCGTTTGCTCCAAGAATATAGCTCCATTGCACGCCCTGAGAGTAAGAATCATTGAGCTGTACCTCGATGATTTTAGCTTCAATTATCACTTGTCGTTTTAGATGCGCTATCGCTTCATTTAAGAACTGTTCTACCTGCCTTAACTCTGAAGGGTATGCTCTCACAGTAACAAGGCTCGCTTGAGGAGAAAGCACGACTTTGCGATCTTGACCGGTACCGATAATACTTTCTAAGTTATTTTTCAGTTCATGCCAAAAATCATTATTGACTTCCGATGATACAGAAGTGCCGCCTTGAATATTGCTTTTCTCATTTGTCTTCTGCTCATTAGATTGAGCGATGCTGCGTTCGGAGTTATTGACATGTGTGTTGGATGTGCCAGAACGTTTAATGTATAGATAATTGACGGGAAAGGTTTTGGTTTTTAAGCCTGCCGGAAATATACGCACAATTTGACCTTGCCGTTGAATATCATAGCCGTACATTTCTTCGACTAAGTTGAGCACTTCTTGGAAAGAGACTTTTTTCAGCGCAAGAGATATACGACCTTTGACTCGAGGATGAATGATGACGCTCATGTCCATATCTTGAATGAGACTTTGAAAAAAATCACGGACAGATACATTTTTTGCTGCAATATTAAAGCGTTTAATGTGCTCTATAGCTGTTGCGCTGGGCTGACCGATGTCTTCTTCAAGGAGCTCGTTTGTGATAGAGGCAGGTAGCTTAGGTGGTGTATGTTCAGAAGAAGTAGAACTTAAAGTATCCTTGAGCGCTTCATTAGATTGAACATGTTTTTGAGGTTGAGTTTGTTGGCAACTACTACAGAGAAGGCATAAAATTAAAATGAAAAACCGCATACAATTCACTACTACTTTACCTTTTTATTAGTCTAATTTAATAATTTTAAATAATTTTAGTACTTTACCGTTTGACAAAGTGACTGTGTTATCTGTGATCTCTGTTATCGTCACCTGGTGAACTTTCGAACCTACGTAAACTCTCTTATGGTTAATCATTGCCGAATAACGTCCGTCGATATGCATAATGCTTGTTAAGTGAAAGTCTGATATTTGCTTATATGTTTGAGCTGACGTTGTCGGTTGCGTCGGATCATAGAGCGTTTCTGATTGAACACTCTGTGCGAACAAGAATAAACTGATGCAGATACCGATCTTAATATGTTTGCTCAAATTGATAGACCTCTTTATTGATACTTAAACTATAAATATCTAGAAACACCTGCGCATGAGGGTGTTTACTGACTTTATACTCAAACTTGTTCCAGAAAATTTGTTCATCTATTTGCTCTATGTGCTTAATAAATTGCAATATCGTTAAATACTTTCCAGTTAAAGAAACCTGAAGACCGTTTTGTATAATATCTGAATAGGGCTCACTTTGTATAGATGGTTCTTCTTCTTCTGCTCTACTCTCGTCTTGCCCTGTGTTATTTGTTTCATTTGGCGCACTCTGTATTTTAGATACATCATTACTTCTTAACGGCAAAGGCTTAAGAGAATTAAGTTTTTCAAGGGAAAGCTCGGTTGAATGGTTGAGTATTTTTTGTACGACGGCGTTAAGATGATGCGCAGCAGCCATGCGGCGTATCTTGAGATTGATATCTTTTTCGAGTAGTGCTAACTCTTCTTCTGAATTGAGATGTTGAGACAGCTCTAGACTTTTTTCTGCATCAAGGTATTGTTTTTTAAGTATTTCACTGATTTCTTCTTGGCTGCTATACACCTCTTTTTGTTGTGAAATTTTGGTGTCTTGATAGGATATTTCCTGTTGAGCATATTGAATAAGCTGATCCATACCAAGAATAAAGAGAGTAAAAACAACAAAAAAGGTCATTTTTTGTTCACGCTTTGTGAGTTGATGATAAGCTGTGGGAAAAATGTGTGAGAACGACATATTTAGCTCCTATGGCTTCTCTCGAGATAAAATGACGGTAAATTGCACTTGTTGGCGTTTTTTTGTGATAGCTTCCATATCGATATGTGAGAAGGTGTAGGCTTTGAAAGCATCATCTTGTTTTAGGGTATGAACCCAGCTGGGTAGGCTCTCAGGCTGTATAACGAGCCCCTTGAAGATTATTTTAGGTAAGTTGATTTGAATACTTGTGAGCCATAATCCTCTAGTTTTTATTTTTGCAAGGCTATGCAAGATGGGATGTATACGCAGGTTATTGTGCGTTTGAGTTTGTTTGACTTGCTCTAATATAGATTTATAGTGTTTTATTTTGTTTTGTAGCGTTAAAAGTTCAGTGCCTTGATGTGTTCTGAGAAAGTCTTCTACATCTTGACGAAGCTGATCATTTTGCATAGTGAGCTCATCAATCTGAGATTGACGCTCCAGTATGTCTTGCTCCAATGTGTACAAGTACACTTTGGTTGCGCCAAAGCACAAACCTAGAGCCAGAAAAAGGCCTAAAACAAAGCGTATAAAATATTGCGCGTGATACCAAGGGTAAGTGGGTAATAAATCAGGAGAGAACAGGTTTATTTTATGCTTCATAGCTCTACTCCGTGCTTTAAATCAATAAAAGTTGTTTTACTGATGATATGTAATACTTTTTCATTCGAGAGTAACGTAATAGGCTGATTAAAATTTTCAGAGAGCTTTTGATTGAGGAAGGTTTTTTCTCCCTCACAAAGTAGATCAATACGCTGTATAGGAGGAAGCTTCAGTTGGCTCTCGATTAAGTCAATGGATCGTTGTATTTCTAAGCTCAGCTTGTCTATGACATCATGCTCAATCTGAGCTGGTGTGTATGTATTGAGATGTGTAAAACCATTTAAACGTCGAAAAGAAATAAGCTGGTGCTGATAGTAAATAGCCAGTAATATATCCTGCTTAGGGCAGTGTGATAAAAGCATTCTGGGTATGTCTTGCTGTTCAAATAAGTAGCTTAATACCATTTCTTCTATAGAAATTTTGGTGATCTCTATATGTGCTTCATGAGCTGCTTTGACTATTGATTTGAGTAAGCTTTTTTTGACCACAACAACATGAATTTTTTCTTTTTGATGCGCACTATAAGCATCAAAGTAATCGAGGTGAATATCTTCCAGAGGTAAATCTACGAGTGCTTTAATAGACCACAAGATGGTGTAATGATAGCTTGCTTTTGCTGTTTGAGAAGCAGGCTTATCTATAGTTAAAATCTGATAAAAAGAAGATGTAAGTGTGATGGCTGCATGCTTTGATCGCGTTAAACTTCTTACTTGAGAGAATAACTTACTCCAGTCTTGCTGGTGGCTTATTGAAGCCGTCTGAGGCTGGTTGTATTTATTGAGCCAATATGCATGCATCTCATCATGCTGTAATGTCAATGCTACCATATTGTGCTTTGAATTACGCTTGAAGTAATAAGATAGCCCGTTAATAAAAGATTGCATCTTTAATTTTAGGTTTAATTTCTTTATCATAGAGCCATATTCGTGACTATTTGTGTGTACATAGTCTAACAAAAATATAATCTTTTTGCTGTTATTTATGTTTACTGACCTTAAAATTCAGGTGCCTTCACCTTTAACCAAGATTCAACACCCGTTACTCGATCAATATGGCATTGAATGTGTATTCAAGCGAGATGATTTACTGCACCCTTGGCTATCGGGCAATAAGTGGCGTAAGCTCAAGTATACTTTGAGCGGTGCAACAGGGCAGGCCAGTTCTTGCTGGGTGAGTTTTGGTGGGTGCTTCTCTAATCACTTATATGCACTTGCCGGTGCAGGACAGCTTTTTAATAAAAAAACAGTAGGTATTATTCGAGGCGAAGAAGACCCGAACAACCCTACGTTGCAGTTTTTATATAAGATGGGCATGACCTGCCATTTTGTCACTCGAGAGCAGTATAAAAAGCGCCATCACATTGCTTATGAACAACTCATTGATAAAACATATCCTGGTGCTTTCCTGATTCCAGAAGGTGGATACTCAGTTGCTGCAATGCAAGGTATGGCTGAAGTAGTGCAAGAGTTAGAACAGCAGATAGATTACGATGTGTTATGTTGCGCAGTGGGTAGTGGTACAACTCTTGCCGGGCTCGCTTGTGCCCAGAAAAATAAAAAGCGGGTGATCGGTTTTGCGGCGCTCAAAAATGCTTCTTATCTACACGAAAGCATTCAGTCTTTACAGCGAGAGAAAGCAGGATGTGTTTATGATTACGACTTAGAGCTCGATTACCATGGCGGTGGCTTTGGCCGCGTTTCGGCTGAAGTCGCCGACTTTACACAAGATTTTGTCGCTCGAACAGGTATTACTATTGAACCTATTTATTTGGGTAAGACCCTTTTTGGTTTGTTCGACAAAATTAAACGAGGCCAATTTGAAGCACAAACACGCATTGTTGTGCTGCATAGTGGTGGATTACAAGGGCTTGCAGGTTTGGCGTACCGTAATCTCTTCCACTTACAACGCTAAAGCGTAAACTGTTCTCCTAGGTATACTTTTCTAACTTCTTTGTTGGCTAAGATCTCGTTGGTTTGCCCTTGCGCGATGACCGAACCTTGACTCACAATGTAAGCATATTCACAGACATCGAGTGTTTCGCGAACATTATGGTCGGTAATGAGCACGCCTAAGCCACGAGATTTCAGTTGAGAGATAATACTCTTAATGTCAATCACAGAAATAGGGTCAACACCTGCAAAGGGCTCATCAAGCAAAATAAACTTAGGGTTAGCAGCCAGTGCTCTTGCTATTTCAACGCGGCGCCTTTCTCCTCCAGAGAGGCTCGCACCTAGGCTTTGCTTGATATGTAATATGTTAAATTCCTTGAGAAGCTGTTCTAACTCTTGTTCTCTCTGATCTTCAGAGAGTTCAGAGCGCATCTCTAATACAGCCATAATATTATGATAAACGCTTAGTTGACCAAAAATGCTAGCTTCTTGCGGCAAGTAGCCAATGCCACAACGTGCTCGTGTGTGTATGGCTGCTTTGGATAGATCTTGGTCATCGAGTTTGATTGTACCCGAGTCGCTTTGGACTAAACCTACAATCATGTAGAAGGTTGTTGTTTTACCCGCACCATTGGGGCCTAATAAGCCAATGACTTGACCTGTTTTGACTTCTAAGCTGACATCATGAACGACTTGCTTATTTTTATAGGATTTAGCTAACCCTTGTGCGGATAAAGTTATATGTTTCATTGTAAAAATTACAAACCTTTTTCGGGTTGGAAAATAGTGAGCACACGCTCGCTCTTATCTGAGTTGCCTTGTGCGATAATCTCTTTGTCGAGTGCATTATAAGTGATTAATTCACCTTGAACCAGACTATCTTGTTGTTTTATATTTGCTTTTCCATTTAAAAACACCATTTTATCTTCTAATGCGTAGGTGATTTTATTTGCGGAAGCGATAGCAGGGTGTTCATCAATGACTTGCGAGTAAGTTGCAGGCTGACCTTGCGCAATCAGTATTTTTTGCTTTGAATTGTCATTTTTGATCATAGTCAGATTTTCTGCCTCGATATGTATACTTCCTTGAGTCACTCGAACATGGCCAGAAAAAACAATACGGTTTTCTTTGAGATAGACGTGCTGTTTATTTGATGAAATATGGATAGGTTGATTGGTATCTTCTTCTTTTGTGTAACCATATCTGTGGATACAAATAAAGAATAAAAGCAGAATGATTTTATTTATTTTCATAAACACCTTGTATTTCTTGTTGTAAGTATATGTGCTCTTCTTCTAGGTCTGCAAAAAGCCCTGTACCTGAAAGGGTTAAGTTTTGACCTATTAAGTTAACCCTTTCACTGGAATGCGCGATCATCGTATCATAATTTAAATCAAGCGTAGATGTTTTTAAGCTTTGTATTGGGTCTTGAGAGCGCGATGATATGAGTGTGACTTGCTGCTCTAAAAGAATCATATTGTTATCATGATTCAAAATACCTTCTTCTGCGTGAATGATCCAACCTGAATTCTCTTTCTGAGAAAAAAAAGTGATGTGAGGTTTCTCAAATAAAGTGACATGAATATCCTCATAATGCTCAAGTGTTTTCGCATTTAAAATACTTTCAAGTTTTCCTTCCACGGTAAAGCGCTTGGTTTGTGAGCCTTCAATAAAGTAGTTAGCTTGATAACTTTGTTGGTTTATTGAAAGCGCTATATCTTGTGATAGGGAAGAGATATAACTATATCCAGCTACACAACAAAGGAATAAAGCAAAAACCTTGATTTTAAAAGATATCATATACTCTGGCCTTGAGCGCAAGTGAGCTTGTTTTTGCTGATAAGTAATATATCACATAGCTCGCGTACTGCGCCAAAACCACCTCGTGCTTGTGTGGTCCAGTGTGCTTCTCTTTGAACTAAAGGGTGCCCATCTTGTACAGTCACGGCAAGGCCACAATGACGCATCACATCCAAATCGACTAAGTCATCACCGATATAAGCGATCTCATGGGCTTTTAACTCTAAGTCTTGCAGTAAGCTCTGATAAGGTTGGATTTTATTTTCGCAGCCCTGATAAATATATTCAATGCCTAAATGTTGCATACGTTGCGCTACAATTTTTGACTGCCGGCCTGTAATAATAGCTACTTCTATGTTCTGTGAGAGCAATGCTTTGATGCCGAATCCATCTCTGGTGTGAAAAGCTTTAAGTTCTTCTCCATCATTACCTAGATAGATGCGTCCATCACTAAATACGCCGTCGACATCACAGATAAGCAGCTTGATCTGTTGCGCGCGCTGCCATATGTCATGGGTAACGGCAGGGTATAGTGAGCGATAACATATAGGAGTATCAGGTTTCATGACAGGCCTGCTTTGATTAAATCGCTGATATGGATAGCGCCAATAGGGTGTTGTTGTGCGTCAGTGATAAATAATCCATTGATATCTTCTTGTTGCATAAAATGAATGGCTTGTTCAGCTAGCGCTGTAGATTTAATACAATGAGGGTTGCGAGTCATGACTTCACTTACAGCTGTTTGATGGATATCGAACTTAGCATCAAGACTGCGTCTTAAATCGCCATCTGTAAACACACCTATCAGTTCGTTTGCACTATTGACGATAGCTGCCATACCGAGTCCTTTTTGAGACATTTCAATCAAGACTTCGCTGATACCTTGTTGTTCAGAAACAATGGGAAGGTTATCGTGAGTATGCATGATATCCTCGACTCTAAGTAATAGTTTTTTCCCAAGCTTTCCACCTGGATGAGACTGCGCAAAATCACGCGCTGTAAACCCCTTGCTGGTTAAAAGCGCAACAGCTAAAGCATCACCTAAAGCTAAGGTTGCAGTCGTACTTGCTGTGGGTGCTAAGCCTAGAGGGCATGCTTCTTTATCCACAAAAATAGGTAAATTAATATGTGCTAATTTCGCTAAAGTTGATGTACTTTTGCTTGTTAAGCTAATAATAGTGACACCTTTACGTTGCAAAGTGGGTAGCAAGGCTAAGATCTCTGGGGATTCACCTGAATTTGAAATCATCAAAGCTACATCTTGAGATTCAATCATGCCTAAGTCACCGTGTGCTGCTTCACTTGGATGGACAAAGAAAGAGCTTGTACCTGTCGATGCGAAAGTGGAGGCTATTTTATGACCAATATGGCCACTTTTACCTATACCCATAACAATGACTTTGCCTTTTGCTTTTAAAATAGAGAGGCAAGCAGAAGCGAAAGCTTCATCATTAATCGAGCTATACAGGTTTTGTAGAGCCTCTATTTCTATTTTGACGACATTTTGTCCCCATTCGCGCAGTTTGGCGCTATCAACCATAAGGTTTTCCTCTTCATTTATATAAAAGGCCAAATAATTGTGAGTTGATACGCTATATATGCAAGTAGCAATATACCACCTTGCCAGCGAGAGAGTCTGTGCGGTTTAGCTCCGACACATATCAATATAATTAACAACACAGTCGAGCCTAGCATTATATAGAGATCTCGGGTAATCGCCAAAGGATCAATGAAATTATTTCCAGATGTGGGGTTGATTATCCCTGGAATGGCCAAAACGGCGAGAATATTAAATAAGTTTGAACCTACGATGTTACCCACGGCCAGATCATCTTCTCCTTTGAGCACACTGGTAATAGAAGCTGCGAGTTCGGGTAAGCTAGTGCCTAGAGCGATAATGGTTAAACCGATCATAAGTTCAGAAAAACCAAATAAGCGAGCGATACCACTTGCTCCTTCGACCATCATTTGGGCTGAGGTGGGTAATAAAACCAATCCAAGTACGACCCAAAAACTTGCTTTGGATGTAGCTACATGTAATGGAACTTCTTTGGGATAGTTTTCTGCGAGTTGATCATCATGTGCGGCTTCACGTTGATGCATAATGGCATCATGAATCAAGTAAATCATCAACCCTATAAATCCTATGAGAAGTATCAGGCCATCGAGTCTGGAGAGGATGCCATCATGAATACACCAAGCACCTAATAAAGAAGCTCCGAGTAAAAGGGGTAATTCTTTAAAGATAGTTTTTGAACGAATCGCCATACTCTTGACTAGTGTTGTACAGCCCAGAATAAGTAAGATATTAGCTGTATTGGATCCTAGTACATTACCAATTGCGGTATCGTTTTGATTATTGAACGCAGCAACGGCAGCTATGAACATCTCTGGAGCAGAAGAACCAACAGCAATAATGGTTAAGCCTATAAGAAAAGGAGGTAACCCCAAATTTTTTGAAAGGGCGCTTGCTCCAAAAATAAAACGGTCTGAACTCCATAGAAGTAGAGCAAGACCTGCAAAAAAAACTAATAAATTCATGATTATAGATGTTCCTTCTATCTTTTTTTGCTTATTTGCTAGTCATTATAAAGTTAACTAAGTTTAAAGTATAAAAGAATTAATTTGCGGCAAGTCTATTTATTACACCTTAAATTAAGTTAGAATGTCTCAATTTTGTGAATAGAGCCGGCATAAGGAACTTTTATATGAGTCAGTCTCACTTGGTTGAGATTCAACAATTAAAGTTTTTTCGAGGCGATAGATGTATCTATGATGACATCAACATCATGATCCCTAAAGGTAAGATCACTGCTGTGATGGGACCTAGCGGTATAGGAAAAACAACTTTACTCAAGCTTATCGGAGGACAATTAGCGCCCGACAGTGGCACCGTGTTGTTTGATGGTAAGGATGTGCATTCGGCATCGAAGCGTCAATTGTATGAGATGCGCAATCGCATGGGTATGCTGTTCCAAAGTGGCGCGCTTTTTTCAGATATGTCTGTTTTCGAAAATATAGCTTTTCCATTAAGGGAGCATACACAGTTACCAGAATCTATGATTCGACGTATTGTGCTGATGAAACTCGAAGCGGTAGGTTTGCGTGGTGCACACACTATGATGTCGAGTGCATTATCAGGTGGCATGCAAAGGCGCGTGGCTTTGGCAAGAGCTATCGTTCTTGATCCCGAGATGCTTATGCTAGACGAACCCTTTACGGGGCAAGATCCTATATCAATGGCTGTGTTAGTGAAGTTAATTTCTGAGTTAACTCAAGCATTACATCTCACCTCTATTATTGTTTCTCATGATGTGCCAGAGGTGTTATCTATTGCTGATTATGCTTACGTACTGGCAGGGAAGAAGGTGATTGGTCAAGGTACACCGCAAGAGCTCATGGCATCAACAGATCCTGAACTCACTCAGTTTTTAGCGGGGCATGCTGATGGACCTGTACCGTTCCATATGCAGGCACCTTCTTATAAGAAGGAGTTATTTGAGTGATAAACTATATCGCAACTCTGGGAAGAGGTGCTTTTTCTCAGCTAGCTGGCATCGGACGTGCCGCTTTTTTGTTACTTGGGGCACTTATTCATAAGCCCGAACCCAAAAAAATGTTCCCTCTTTGTCTGAAGCAGATCTACTTTGTTGGTGTCAAATCTGTTTCAGTTGTTTGTGTATCAGGCTTATTTATTGGAATGGTATTAGGATTGCAAGGGTATACTATTTTAGTTGATTTTGCAGCAGCAGATAGTCTTGGGCCTATGGTTGCTTTATCTCTTCTACGTGAGTTAGGACCTGTCGTCGCGGCATTATTATTTGCGGGACGTGCTGGTTCTGCCATGACAGCTGAAATTGGTTTGATGAAAGCAACAGAACAATTATCAAGCCTAGAAATGATGGCTGTTGATCCTTTAAGGCAGGTTATTGCACCTCGTTTTTGGGCAAGTCTTGTGAGTTTGCCCTTATTAACTTTAATGTTTGTTGCTGTGGGAATTATAGGTGGCCAGATTGTCGGTGTAGATTGGAAAGGTATAGAATACGGAACTTTTTGGTCTATTTTACAAGATGCTGTGCAGTGGAATAAAGATGTACTTAATTGTTTAATAAAGAGTTTTTGTTTTGCAATCTTAGTGACTTGGATTGCTTTGTTTAAAGGTTATGATTTAGAGCCTACCCCTTTAGGTATTAGTCGCGCGACTACAGCAACTGTGGTGCATTCATGTCTAGGTGTTTTAGGTTTAGATTTTATACTTACAGCTATTATGTTTGGAAGTTAACAGTATGAAAATAAGTAAATATCAAATTGAAGTTTTTGTTGGTAGTTTTGTTTTAGCTGGTTTTGCAGCCTTACTTTTCTTGACTTTTAAAGTGGCTCACGTAAGTTTTGATTTTGTTGATGATACATATCATATTTATGCAGAGTTTGATAATGTAGGAGGGTTAAAAGTTGGCTCGCCTGTTAAGGTTGGAGGCGTTGTGATTGGTGAAGTTTCCGAGATTGAATTCAATCAAGAAGCGATGATGCCTTTAGTCACGTTACGTATAAAGCAAAAATATAATAATTTTGCAGAGAATACAAGTATATCTATTCTTACTTCAGGCCTATTAGGAGCTCAATATGTAGGTGTTATCCCTGGTTTCTTAGATGAAGAAACAGAACTTTTAAAAGAGGGTGATACCATTTATGAAACTCACTCGGCTATTGTGTTAGAAGACTTGATTGGACAGTTTTTATATAACAGGAAGTCTGATTAATAACAATAAGAGGATTTATGAATTACCTATTTTCTATCATGCTATTGATATTATGTGTATGCAATGTGTCTGTTGTTTACGCAGAACAAAATACGCAAAATGCAACCAAAATAGAAGCGAAAGCTAAGCGTCTTTCTGATAAAAAAATCAGAATACAAGGCCTTACTGTGAATAATAATCCCTACTTTATGATAGATGTTTTAGCGAATAAAACATTTGATCGCGTTAAGAGGGAAGAGCGAATCATAAAAAAAGATCCGAATCATCTTAAAAAAATTGTTGAAGAGGAGCTATTGCCTTATGTTGATAATAGGTATGCCTCGTACAAGGTTTTGAGTCCTTATTTAAAAAGGACAACTGCAGATGAAAGAATGCGTTTTGTGAAGGCTTTTACAAATTATATGATTACAAATTACGCTCAGACTTTGACGCTTTATGATGATCAAAAGTTTGTTGTCGAAGAGCCTAAAAACGTTGATAAAGTTAAACTTGTATCGGTTGATGTGATTATCAAGCAAACACCTAAGAATAAGAGGTTAACATTACAATTTAAAGCTCGTCGCTCTAAGAAAGGAGATTGGAAGATCTATGATTTAGTTGCAGAAAGTGTGAGTGTGCTGGTATCTAAGCAAGCGGAAATCAGACAGCTTATGCGCAACAATAAAAATAGCCTCAATGCGGTGATTCAGCTTCTTGAAGAAAAAGCGGCCGTTAATATCGAGCTAAAAAATAAGAGATGAAGTGAGTGATTACTTTAGAACTGAATGCCTCGGCGAATCAATTGTCTCTCATAGGTCGTCTTGATAGAACACAGGCGTCTCGCCTTTGTCAGCAAGAACATTACGGCCTCGCACCTGAAGTCAAGCTCATTGAGCTATCGCAATTAGAATATATTGATAGTGCTGGAGTCGCATTATTGTTAGAATGGCATCAAATACACAAGAAGCGCAATAAGTCCTTGAAGTTTGAAGGAATGAATGAGCAGTTCAAACAGCTTCTTGTCTTATATGATCTTAATGACCTCGGTTTTTTTTATTGAGCATAATGTATGGATGTAAGTAAAATTCAAAGTATATTGTCTAAGGTGGAAGAGTTCAGCGAAGTGCATGTTCGCGTAGAAGGTTCTCACTACGAAATTATTGTCATTTCTGACCTATTCTTAGACATGAAAAGAGTACAACAGCAGCAGGCAGTTTATGCCCCACTTATGCAGTATATTGCAAGTGGTGACATGCATGCTGTAACGATTAAAACTTTTACTCTGCAGCAATGGCAGCGTGAGAAAGTGTTTCATTTACCAGGGTAAACGATGGATAAGCTACAGATTATTTCTAATGGGCCTCTACAGGGGCAGGTTTCTATCTCGGGTGCAAAAAACGCAGCACTTCCCATCTTGATGTCGTCAATATTAGCGGATACACAATCAACCTTTACGAATGTGCCCGATTTGCGTGATATCACGACAACGGCTGAGTTAATTCGTTGCTTGGGTGCAGAAGTATCGCAAGATGTAAATACGATAACGATTCACCCTCAGAGTATTGAACTGTTTTGTGCTCCTTATGATCTCGTGAAGACGATGCGTGCTTCTATTTTGATTTTAGGACCCTTGCTTGCTAAATTTGGTCAGGCTGATGTGTCTCTACCAGGTGGTTGTGCTATAGGTGCGCGTCCGGTTGACTTACATATTAGTGGCTTAGAGGCTATGGGTGCAGACATTACTTTGAGTGATGGTTATATTCGCGCACGTGCGCCTAACCGTCTGCAAGGTGCACACATTGTCATGGATATTGTGAGTGTTACAGGTACAGAAAACTTAATGATGGCTGCGACACTGGCTGAAGGTGAAACGGTGATCCATAATGCTGCACGAGAGCCAGAAGTGGTAGATTTAGCTCAATGCTTGATTGGCATGGGTGCTCAAATTGAAGGCCATGGTACAGATACAATTCGCATTCAAGGTGTGAAACGCCTACAAGGGGTTGAATACCGTGTTATGCCTGATCGCATTGAAACAGGAACTTATCTTGTTGCTGCTGCAGTAACACGAGGTCAGGTGAAGTGTTTAAATACTGAGCCTAAATCTTTAGAAGCGGTATTGCACAAGCTTGAAGAGGCCGGCGCTCATATTACTTTAGGTGAGGACTGGATTGATCTTGATATGCAGGGTAAAAGGCCTCAAGCTGTTTCTATTACCACAGCACCTTACCCTGGCTTCCCTACCGATATGCAGGCTCAGTTCTGTGTTTTAAATGCTTTAGCTGAAGGGATCGCGAGCATCAAAGAAACTATTTTCGAAAACCGTTATATGCACATACCTGAACTGGTACGCATGGGTGCACAAATGCAGCTTGAAGGACATACTTGCTTGATCCGTGGCACAGAAAAGCTACGCGGTGCATCAGTTATGGCAACAGACTTACGTGCATCAGCCAGCTTAGTGATCGCAGGCTTGGTGAGTCAAAGCACAACAGTTGTTGAGCGTATCTATCACCTTGATCGAGGCTACGAGAACATTGAGTCGAAGCTCAATGGTTTAGGCGCCAATATTTCTAGATTGTCTTAGAGATTCATTCTATCTAGCTTAATCTTGATGTGTTTCCCTTTTTGTGCAGGGAAGCGCATCAGGTTTATTTAAGCTCCTTAAGATACACAGGAAGCTTTTGTACTTCGCCTTTTCGCTCAACAGTGAGAATGACTTGAGTGCCTGGACGCATTTCTACAATTTCATCTTTGAGCATCGTGGCACTGGTCACATCACGCTCGTTGATATGTGTAATGACATCATAGATTCGTAAACCGGCTTCGAATGCAGGAGATTCGGGTTTTATTTCGACGATCATGAACGCATGACTGTTTTTTATATGCAACTCTTCAGCTTTTTGAAGCCCAATTTCACCACCTTGAATACCTAATGTGCTACGCGTTACGTGCCCATATTTGATGAGCTGCATCATAATCTTGTGAGCAAGCTTAACAGGAATAGCGAGGTTGATACTTTCTGCGCGTTTATAAACAGCGGTATTGATACCAATTAAAAAGCCTTGATCGTTGATTAAGGCACCTCCTGAGTTGCCTTGATTAATCGCTGCATCAGTTTGTAAAAAAAGCTGTTGTTTTGAGCTAGATAAACTGACACGTCCTGTGGCACTGATAACGCCTTGAGTGATGGTTTGGCCAATATCATAAGGGTTACCTATAGCAAGAGCGAAATCTCCTACACGCGTCTGCACCTCTAAGTCTAAAGGAATTACCGGTAAGTCATCTGCTGCAATTTTTAAGACAGCAAGATCTGTCATTTCATCAAATCCAATGACAGAGGAGTAAAACTCACGCCCATCTTGCAGTGCAATCAAGATCTGAGATGCATGCCGAATGACATGGTAGTTCGTTAAAATAAATCCTTGATCGCTGACGATTACGCCTGATCCTAAACCCTGTTTCATCCCTTTCAGTGTGCTGTTGTTGATGTTATAAATATTGACGACAGCAGGGGCTGCTTTCTCTACAGCGTCAGCAAAGCTGGTCTGGTTTGATATATGAAGGTATTGTTTGATATTGGATAAAGCTGATGATTGAAATAAAAGGAAAACTAATCCACAACATAAACCTATGATCGTAGGTTTGATAATAAAAGGAATGATTGTAAGATGACGCATAGCGAGTTACTCGGGTAGTGCAGAAAGTACATCATATACTATTTTGGAATAGAAATGATACAAAACAAAGTCAAGACGCTTTATCTAGCGCCTTGACATCATACTCCAAATCAACGTAATACGATGTATAAATGCTTTTTATCGCGTTGGATACTCAATGCGACAGCAGTATCTTGATCACGGAGGAATTGGTTTAGATCTTGAAGTTTCTTGATGCGCGTATTATTAATCCCCACAATAATATCACCTGGAGCAAAGCCATTATATTCAGCATCACTTCTTGGCATAACGCGTCTCACACGTATACCTTGATCGGATTCTTCTAATGTAGCACCGGTAAGACCTGGATGTATTGTTGAGTCTGTTTCAGTTTTAGTGTGTTGAACTTTTTTATTTTGAGTACTGGCAAGTGTAAGTTTGAAGGCTTTCTTACGGCCTTGACGCATGATATTAAGCGATACTTCATAACCTGCACCTAAAGTGGCAATCGTTGCTCTTAAGGTCTCGATAGTTTTGATAGGTTTTTTGTTAAGTGAAATAATAATGTCGCCTGCTTCTATACCTGCATGTTCAGCAGGGCTATTTTCTAAAACTTGTTTAATGAACACACCATGGGTATTTTGCATGTTAAAAGCATGAGCAAGCTTCATATTTAAGTTTTCACCAATGATGCCTAGTTGCCCTCTTTTTGCTTGGCCATATTTGATAATTTGCTGCGAGAGGTTGTTGGCCATATTGATAGGAATCGCAAAACCTATTCCGACATTGCCGCCGCTATGGGTTGCGATGGCTGTGTTGATACCAACAAGTTCACCGCGTAAGTTCACTAAAGCACCACCTGAGTTACCACGATTGATGGCAGCATCGGTTTGAATAAAGTTCTCAAGCCGCTCAATACCTAAACCACTTCGGCCTAAAGCACTGACAATACCAGATGTTACGGTTTGGCCGAGACCAAACGGATTACCGATGGCAATTACAAAGTCACCTACTTGCAGACGATCAGAGTCGGATTGTTTGATAGCGGTGAGGTTATGCGCTTTGATTTGCAAAATAGCGATATCGGCTTGTTCATCTGAGCCAATCATTTTAGCTTTTAGTTCTCGACCATCGTCTAAGCCAATCATAATTTGGCTTGCCTGTGCTACAACATGATAGTTTGTGATGATGTAACCTTTCTTCGCATCAATGATGACGCCGGAGCCTAGTCCTGTGAAGGGACGCTTTCTGACTTGCTCTTTGGGCGTGTCTGGACCAAAAAAGTAGCGATAGACTTCGGGAATAGGTTGTTTAGATATGTGTGTTCCTGCAACGGTAACAGACACGACAGCAGGTCGCGCTTCTTTTAGCATGGGTGCTAGGCTGGGTAAATCTTGGCCATAAAAGGTTGTAGGGAGCGCAGCAGAAGTATAACAAGATACAAAAGAGCAGAGCATGAAAATAAAACAAAACAAATATTTTGATAGAGCTGAGTTATTTATCATATTAATACCTTCTTTTTTATCGCTACTATTTATGTATGTCTGACTTTGTAGTCGTTATGAGTAGTCGCTATGAATAATGTTTTTCTGTTTCTTTGGGTGGTTGTTCTGAAGTAGGCTGACTCTCTGTTATCAGTGCATCATTGCGATAGAATGGTGTATCTTCTACAGCAAAGTCTTGTGGTGGTGTGACGGCTGCTTCTATTGTGACATGAGGCTGAGTTTTACCTAACGTAGAGAGTTCTTTGAGAGTGTGATTATCGAGTAAGCTTTCTGCTGACTTATTCCATGTTTGGTTAACGATATTGACTTGTTGCGTGAGCTGCTTGAGTTGTTCATAAGTTTGATGCAGATGTTCTTTAATATCTTCTTCTTGCTGCTCTCTTTCAGCGCCTATGGTGTTGAGCTGCTCTTGTAGTTCGCTGCTACTTTGAGATTTATTAAATAAGCTATAACTGAGCAAACCGCACATAAATCCAATCATAAAAAAAGCGATGATTAATGTCATATCCATAATTTTGTTTTCACCTCTTGGCCTTATACTTAACTAGGCTAAATTGATTTGTTATGATGATTCATCACATAATAATACCTTTTTAAGATATAAGTAAATAATGAACAGAGAAATTTTTAAGTGGAAAATTTAACGCCATTAGCTAAGTATGAGTATGACTTAAAAACAGGTGTTTTAAAACCTGATGCAGCACAGAAAGAAGCTGTGCTTTTATTTGATAAGCTTCATCATCATTTAGGGCGCCCTGATACTTGGTGGACAGAATGGGTCAAGAAGGTAAAACGCTCTGCACTTGTTTTATACCTTAAGCAGTGGGTGCAAAAGTCTAGATTTGAAATTAAAAAACACAGGACATTCACTAAAGGGCTTTATTTGTGGGGTGATGTTGGCCAAGGTAAAACTTACTTGCTTGATGTGTTTTTTGAGTCGATTACGACCCCTAAAAAGCTCAGAGCGCATTTTTACGAGTTCATGAATGATGTGCACGACTTACTGTTATTGTACAAAGGTAAGCGTGATCCACTGCATTTGATTGCTGATCATTACGCTAAAAGATACCGTATTATTTGCTTTGATGAATTTTTTGTCTCTGATATCGCTGATGCCATGTTACTTGGAACATTGCTCAGTGCTCTGTTTGAACGCGGTGTGATCTTTGTTGCTACATCTAACGTAGAGCCCAATTTGCTCTATAAAAATGGTTTGCAGCGAGATCGGTTTTTACCTGTTATTGATTTGCTTCATCAATATTGTGATATCTACCATTTACAGGCTACGCGAGACTATAGATTGCGCGTTTTAGAGAAAGCCGAAGTGTATCATGCTCCGCTTGATGAGCAGGCGCATCAGCAGTTGGAGTCTTATTTTCATAAGTTGAGTAAAGAGCTGATGGTGACCCAAGATCCTGTGATGTTACATGGACGAGCTGTCGAAGTGGTAAAGCGAACAGAAGACTTGCTCTGGGTTGATTTTATGACGTTCTGTGGTGAAGGTCGCAGTTACAAAGATTACACAGAAATTGCTTTTCATTACCACACAGTGTTTATCTCTAATGTTTTAAAAATGGGCGATAATGCTGCAGGAGATGATGTGGCGAAGCGATTTTTAGCTGTGGTTGATGCATTTTACGATCGTAACGTCAAACTGATTATGACAGCTTGCGCCCCTATCGAAGAGCTTTATGAAGAGGGGAAATTAACCTTTGAATTCAAAAGGTGTTTTTCTCGGCTTCATGAGATGCAATCGAGGCATTATCTTTCGCTAGAACACTCAACGGACTGAAGGCAAAAAACCGTGTTTTAGATGAAAAAAAAAGGTGCTTTTTATCTGCTTTTCCATTAAAATGACCGAATGCCCGCGTTACGCTCTTTCAAAGAGCTTAGAAGAGATGAGTAAACTCGAAGGGGTTTGACTGGTCTCAAAAACATGATTTGGATCGTAGATTCAACTCAATTTTATGAAAATATTCATGGGTTTAATTGAATGAAGACTTTTACTGCAAATGCAGAGAACGTAAAGCGTGATTGGTATGTTGCTGATGCGCAAGGTAAAACACTAGGACGTTTAGCAACTGAAATTGCACGTCGTCTACGTGGTAAGCATAAGCCAGAGTACACACCTCATGTTGATACAGGCGACTATATCGTTGTGATTAATGCTGAAAAGGTGACTGTTACAGGTAACAAGGCGAAGGATAAGATGTATTATTCTCATTCTGGTTTCCCTGGTGGCTTGAAGCAAATCAACTTTGAAAACTTGATTGAGAAAAAGCCTGAACTTGTCATTGAGAATGCGGTGAAAGGTATGTTGCCAAAAGGCCCTCTAGGTCGTGCAATGTTCCGTAAGTTGAAAGTGTATGCAGGTTCACAACACCAGCATGAAGCACAACAACCTAAGCATCTTGATATTTAAAGGGGACTTTTATGACTGCAAATCAATATTACGGCACAGGTCGTCGCAAAAGCTCAACCGCTCGCGTATTTATCAAGCCAGGTACAGGTAACATTGAAGTGAACAAGCGTTCGCTAGATGTGTATTTTGGTCGTGAAACAGCACGTATGGTCGTACGTCAACCTCTAGAGCTTGTTGAGCTACTAGAAAAGATGGACGTTTATGTGACTGTTGAAGGTGGTGGTACAACAGGTCAAGCTGGTGCTATCCGTCACGGTATTACACGTGCTCTGATGCAATATGATGAAACATTAAGACCAACTCTACGTAAAGCTGGCTTTGTTACGCGTGACGCACGTTGTGTTGAACGTAAAAAAGTGGGTCTACGTAAAGCACGTCGTAAGCCTCAATTTAGTAAGCGTTAATCGTATCTTTATTGATGTTTATGCTTGGTATGCTATCCAAGCGGAAAAGCCTGAGTTTCTACTCAGGCTTTTTTTTATGTTTTCAAAAGAAGGGTGTATAGGAAGAACTCATGACCTCATGGTTTTATGTCTTCAAAGGTGATCGCGTCAATCTTATCTTGTTCGACTTAGTTCCATAGTATAACCAGAGGTAAATTATTCTTCTTGGCTAAGAGATGATATCTTTGAAGTTTTTCTGGCCATTTGCTTGTATCCTTTTCGGGTGAATAGACAAAAATAGCTGAAATATCCGTCGTCGTCATTTTGTTATCTTGTGTGTAAGATATAGGTGCAAAATAGACTTCATTCCAAGCTGAAAGCCTACCTGTCGCCAAAACTTTATCGGGTGTGCTTAAATCATCGTTCATGGCATATCCTTTATAAGTTCCATATTCAGATCTTAGATGACTGCCATCTATGCCCATCATTGTGAACTGATAAGGTGATCCAATATCTTCTTTTTGAGCCTCAATAATGTGATTTGCTGGAACATTGATGATTAAACCACCACGCATCTGCTCATTCCACTGCGATTGAGCGTTACTTACGAAGCCACTATTATAGTAAGGCTCATAATGAGCGCCTCCAGTAAATAAACTCGCTGAAGTTGCATTGGTAAAGAAAAAGCTGACAAATGAGCGTTTATTATTCTCATGTGAGAGGTTATATGCGCTACTACCTTTATGGCTCATATATTCGATGATATGACTCATACCTGTTCTTAAATTGAACTTATTGACATTCTCTGTTGTGATTTTCGATAGTGCTCTGATCATAAGGTATTGATTAGTGGGTACCGCATAGTCTTGCTTCTCATTGTACTTTGTGAAATCAATATAATTTTTTGTTAGATCTGACCACTTCATGCATTTGATTACGCTCGTATCCATAGGAGATGTGCATTTGTTTTTGTCGATATAACTATATTGTTCGACTGCTTGATAACGGGTAACATGTATGAACTTAGTAAGCTTACCTTGATATTCGATTTCTTTGACTGCAAGTCGATTGAAGTTCTCCAATGAACTCATTAACTTAGACGATGATTCTGTATCGGCTTGATAATAGCACTCTCAATCCGATTTTTATATTTTTCTTTTTCACTCAATGAAGGTGAACCGGTAAGGTTCTTGGTCTCACTTTTCACTTCTTCTAATATCTTTTGATATTTGACCTGTAATGTTCCGTACCATGCGATCCAGGGAAGCGTAGCTTTTTGAAGGATCTCGAAGCTTATAAAATTCTGGTATGGGATATTAAAAGATTTACCTTGTTCGTTTAACTGCCTTATATCTTCACGTAGCTTATCGAATTTTTCTTTTAACTCTCCGTATGAGTCTTGAGAGAGCTTGTTCCGATATGCTATTTCTTTTTTCCTAAAAGAAATAAGGTTGTCGTTTTGGATATCAATTTTTTTGATTAAGGCTTGATTAGGTATGATGACATTTTTTGTAAAATTAGTTTTGAATTTCTCAGCTTGGTTTACATATTTTCTAGCTCTCAGAGACTTAATAAGTTGTATGCTTTCATTACCTAATTCTCTATATTCCTTGTTATAACCTTCTAATGTTTGTTCTATGTCATTGAGCATTTTGTTAAGCTCGATATATGTTTTCTGCGCAATGTAGCCACGATTTAAATCTTGCTCAAATTGCTTTGAATTGGTGTAATCATCATATGTGTTGAGACTTTGTTTGCTATTTTGCGCGATATTTTTGTAATATAGATTGATTTGAGCTTTATCGTTTTCTGTAAGTGTTTTGTCAAAAAATAACTCTTGGTTGGCATGCGCTTTGAGCTCTTCTATCGCTTGAATAGTCCTTTGAACTGGCTGTTTAAATTTCTTCTCAAATTCGTTTCTATACTTGTTTTTCTTATTCTCTGATATTTGATCTTCGCTGCTTAGTAGCTCATTTTTGATCTTTTTGTAGTGTTCAAGATGTAATTCGAGTTCTTCCTGCAATACTTGTGCTTTCTGCTCATGGTAAGCAAGGTACTGTGATTTTACAAAAGATATAGAGCTGTTTTTGTATTGTTCATAGGTACTGATATGCCGGATGTAGGCCTGCTGGATGTCATCGGCTTCTTCCTGCTCCGAAGCGCTTAAAGTCAAGTGAGACAATTTTGATGATAATTCAGCTTTTTGCTTGTTTAAGCTTGCTAATTTCGGTGTGATATCCTTGTCTATGAGAGCTTTCATGCTACTTTTACATTTTTGATAGGACTCCAAGTTGTCATGCTTGCAAGCATTTTCTATGTTTTGCTTACGGAGCTTTAATCCTGATGCATCTTGAGTATGCTTTTTATCTTGTTGCCTATATTCTTCTATGATTTTGCTTGCTAGAGTTGGAATTTCTTCAGGTATATCGATACTTCCGTTATCTACGTTGTTTCCGTTATCTACGTTGTTTTCGTTATCTACGTTGTTTCCGTTATCTACGTTGTTTCCGTTATCTACGTTGTTTCCGTTGTTTCCGTTGTTTCCGTTGTTTCCGTTGTTTCC
>MDTC01150470.1_pt1 | contig 30033 bp, 25 predicted proteins | sample 811181 | NCBI WGS metagenome assembly MDTC01 (sample SAMN05326644, study PRJNA326480) | marine metagenome | isolation source: seawater | place: Pacific Ocean: North | collected 2011 | reverse complement strand
GCCTCCCCGCCCCGCGCTTCTCCCGCCTGCGCGCGCATGTGCACGCGCGCCGTGCTCGAGCTGCTGAGCCACCGCGCAACGGCCCACCCCGCCGTGCCCGCCGCGTTCGCGATCCTCGGGCGCTGTACGAGGCGGTGATCGCAGCCACACCCGAGCTGGAGCTGGCGCGGGAGGCGGAGGAGGCGTTGGGGAGGTTGGAGGGCGACTGGCGTAGGATCCCGTCATGACCCCGTCCGCCGAGCAGATTCGCAGGCGAGCCATCTTTCGGTGGGGGATCCGGTGGGCCCTGGCCGCGTGGCTCGTCGGCAGCTTCCTGATCCTCCCGGGGACGGCGCTCCTGGCCGGGCGGGTCCTCCCGCAGCCAGCGATGCTGTTCGCGACGGGCGCGGCGCTCGTGCTCGCCACCGTTGTGGCTCTGCTCGTCGTGGTCGTCCTCGGCAGAAGGCTGGGCGGCAGGCTCTCCCACGCGCGTCGCAGGGAGCTGGCTGCAGGTCCGCGAGTCGACCGGTTCGCACCGCGTCAGCGCCACGGTGCGGGCGTGATGGCGATCGGCGCCGCGCTGCTCGTCTCCGGCATGTTCACCGCTCCAGGCGCCCTGCCCTACGTCATCGGAGCGCCCTCGAGCTCGGCGATCCCGTGGCTGGCCTTCACCGCCAGCGCGCTGGTGCTCGGCTTGACCGGCCTCATCACCGGGGCGTGGCTCGTGTCCGTCGGCCTGGGTGTGCCCGGCTCGATCGTCCGCCTCATCGAGGCAGGACGGTTGGAGGCGGCACGCGCCGCGCTGCAGCGGTCGTCTGGCAGGACATCACCTTGCACCGTAGAGAATGCGCTTGCCGCCATCGATCTGCATGCCGGCGATCCGGAGTCGGCCGAGGCCCGCTGCCGGAGCCTGCTCCGAGTCGCCCGATCGCCGCGATTCACCTTCCCGGTGCTGTACCACCTGGCCGAGGCCCTGCTGCGCCAGGGACGTCTCGACGAGGCACGCGCGGTGCTCGACGACGCCCTTCACGTGTCCCCCGACGCGCTGTCTGCGCTGGCGCTCCTCGCCGAGCTGGACCTCACCGCGGGCACCGCCGATGACGAGACCACCGAGGTCCTGGACGCTGCCCTCGAGCTCGCCGCCCGCTCCTTCCGCCCCACCGACGTCTCCACGCTCTCGGCCGTGCTCGCCCGCATCCGCATCGACCAGGGCGTGCCGGCAGAAGCCCGCGCCCTCCTCGCCGACATCGACCCGGACGCCACGACGGGCAACGTGGCCCGCGCCATCCTCCATCGCCACCTGGCCCTGGCCGCAGAGGCGCTCGGCGAGCCCGACCAGGCCCGAGCCCACTGGCAGGCCATCGTCGACCGTGCGCCCGAACTGGCGATCGCCGCGGAGGGCGCGGGGCGACTGGCGTAGAGTTCAGTCATGACCCCGTCCGCCGAGCAGATCCGACAGCGCGCGACCTGGCTGCGGATGACCCGCGGGGGGGTGATCGCGTGGCTCGGCCTCGCTTGGCTTGCGCTCATGCTGCTGGTCGCGCTGGGCATGACTGGCGCGGGCGCGGGCAGGCCCCTGCTGATGATGGGACGAAGCCTGCTGCTGGTGTCGCTGGCCGCATCCATGGCGATCGGATTCTCCTTGCTCCAGCTCGACCTCAGGCGCCGAATTCGGCGTACGAGGAAGATTCTGGGCACGCGAGGCAGGAAGACGGCTGCGCTGTCTCCAGCCCAGCGCGTCGCGGTCGCCATCGCGGCCCTGTCGGGAATGGTGGTGTTGGGTGCCACCGCCTCCGTGGTCTGGGGCGTGCTGGAGAGATCCGTGCCGGCCCGGGCCACCCGCTGCCGGGGTGGATGCCTACCCTGATGTCCGTCGCCCTCGGGTTGTGCGGCGTCGCGTTGCTGGCCGTCATCGCAGCCGCGGTGTCCACCGTTCCCCATGACGCCGCCCGCCGCCACGCGGTGGAGGGCAGACTGCAGGACGCGACCGACGCCCTGGACCGCGCCGCCTGGTGGCTGTCCCCGATCACGTTGGCGCTGCAGCGGGCCGAGCTCGCGCTGCTCCGCGGTGAGCACGACGCCGCCGTGGCCGCCTGTCGGTCCGCGCTGCTCCGTCCCGTCCCCCCGCGGATGATCCGGCAGGGACTCACCATCTGCGCCAGGGCCCTCGATCCCGCGCAGGACCCGAGCGCCGACGCCGTGCTCCACGAACTCCTCCACCAGCACCCCGCCGACCCGGCCGCCCACCTCCTCCTCGCCGAGCGCGCTCTGCAAGCCAGCACCGTCGACGCTCAGACCGCCCAGCGACTCGAAGCCTGCATCGACCTGTCCAGCCGCAGCTTCCGCGATGCCGCCGACCTTCCCGTGCTCCGCGCCATGCTCGCCCGCGTGCGTCTCGCCGAGGGCAGCCCCGCGGAAGCGCGTGGGGTCGCCGCCGACCTCGATCTGCACGCCATCCAAGGCGGTGTCCGCCGCGCCACCGTGCACCGCCACCTGGCCATGCTCGCCGAAGCGCTCGGCGAGCCCGACCAGGCCCGAGCCCACTGGCAGGCCATCGTCGACGCCGTCCCCGAGCTCGCCATCGCCAGCGAAGCCCGGAAGCGACCGGCCACCGGCGACGCCGAGACCGACAACGAGTTCGACGACGAGATCGAGCCTCTCCCGTGAACCGCTCCGATCACCGCCCCGTGTTCATCCAGCCCCACTTGCCCGGGCAAACCACCCCAAATGCACACCCGCGCTGGGCAACCCCCTTCGTATGAACACTTCTGAGCCTCAACGCCCGAACCGACCCCTCCCTCGCGCACCCCTGCACGCTCGTACGTCAACAATGGCGCCTGGCCTCCGCCAGGATCTCCGCCGAACGTCGCCAACTGTTCAAATCAACGGACTTGCCCCTGCCCAGTGTTCATCCAACCTTACTGGCCCGGGCAACCCGCCCTGAATGCACCGGACCCGCTCCCTCCATGCCCCTCCCTCCCTCCGATCTCCGCAGTCGAGCCTTCACCCGCAGCGTCTCCCGCGGCGCGCTGGTCGCGTGGGCGCTGGTCATCCTCGGCGCCACCGTCGGTAGCCTGCTGATCGTCGTACTCCGACTGCCGGGCGGCCTTCCGCTGGCCGCGCTGATCCTCAGCAGCTCGTACCTGGGCATCTTCCTGTGGATCGCCGCCGCGGTCCTGCGCCGCCGCGGCCTCCGCCTCGAGCTGAGCGTGAAGGCGCGCAAGGCCCTGGCCGGCGCGACGTCCCCGGCGCCCACTCGCGCCGCCGTCCAGCACGTGCTCAACGTCCTCATCCTGCTGGCGGCGGCCGCCGTGCTGGTCGCGTTCTCCTTCCAGCCGGTGCTCCCGTGCCCAGGCCGCGTCCGGCGCCGACTCGGACGCCCGCGCTGCCATGGCCGCCCTGACACCCTCGCCCGACTGGACCGCCCTCACACGCGCCTCGGTGAGCTTCCACCTGGCCTGCGCCCACGAGGCCCTGGGCGATGCCGACGCCGCCGTGGAGCACTTCAGCGCGGTGCTCGACGCCGCTCCCCAGCTCGACCTGGCCCGTCGCGCCGCCGCCGGGCGGGACCACGCTCGGGGCCCCCAGCCCGCACCGGTCCTCACCACGTGATCCGCCGACAGCCCGCAGCAAGCGCACCCCGCCCACGCCGCGCCGGGCCCTGATACCGTGTCGCACTCCCCCGGATTGGTTTCATGACCCAGACCGTCATCTTCGGCGCCGGCCCCGCGGGCCTGTCCGCCGGCTACGTGCTCGCGAAGAAGGGCCACACTCCGATCGTGCTCGAGAAGACGGACACCGTCGGCGGCATCTCACGCACCATCGACTTCGAGGGCTACTACTTCGACCTCGGCGGCCACCGCTTCTTCACCAAGTTCGACGAGGTCCAGGCCCTGTGGGAGGAGGTGCTGGAAGGCGACTTCCTGCGGCGGCCTCGCCTCTCGCGGATCTACTACGGCGGCAAGTTCTTCGACTACCCACTGAAGGCCAGCAACGCCCTTCGAAACCTGGGTCTCGTCGAGTCCACCCGCTGCATGGCCAGCTACGCCAAGGCGCGCCTGCGCCCCCGCGGGGAGGAGGAGAACTTCGAGGAGTGGGTCAGCAACCGCTTCGGCGACCGCCTCTTCGACATCTTCTTCCGCACCTACACCGAGAAGGTCTGGGGCATCCCGGTCGACGAGATCGGCGCCGAGTGGGCCAGCCAGCGCATCAAGAACATGGAGCTGGGCAACGCCGTGCGCAAGGCGCTGACCCGGCGCATCAAGCGCTACGTGCCCGGCCTCGAGGGCGAGCACGTCACCTCGCTCATCGAGGAGTTCTGGTACCCGCGGACCGGCCCCGGGCTCATGTACGACGTCATGCTCGAGAAGACCCAGGGCATGGGCGGCGACGTGCGCTTCAAGAGCAAGGTCGTCGCGGTCGAGCGGGACGGCTTCGTCGCCAAGGGCGCCATCGTCGAGCACCCGGACGGCGAGCGCGAGCGCATCGAGGGCGACTGGTTCCTCTCGTCGATGCCGCTGACCCTGCTCATCAAGGCGCTCTCGCCGGCCGCTCCCCCCGAGGTGGTGCACGCCGCCGAGTCGCTGACCTTCCGCAACCTCCTGACCATCGACCTCATCGTCGACCACCCGAACCTGTTCCCCGACAACTGGATCTACGTGCACGAGAAGGACCTGCTCCTCGGCCGCATCCAGAACTTCAAGAACTGGTCGCCGTACATGGTGCCCGACCCGTCCAAGACCTCTCTCGGCCTCGAGTACTTCTGCTCCGACGACGACGAGATCTGGAACATGAGCACCGAGGAGCTGGTGAAGTTCGGCACCGAGGAGATGCGCAAGACCGGCCTGCTGCAGGGCGCGCCCGTCATCAAGGGCACGGCCGTGTGGGTGCCCAAGGCCTACCCCGTCTACAAGACCGGCTACGAGGCCCACCTCGACACGATCGTCGAGTACCTGCGCCAGTTCGAGAACCTGCAGCCGATGGGACGATATGGCATGTTCAAGTACAATAATGCCGATCACTCGATCCTGACGGCGCTCCTGGCGATCGAGAACATCGAGGGTGCGAAGCACGACCTGTGGCAGGTCAACACCGACACCGCGTACCACGAGATCCGCCGCGAGGGAGAGGGCGCGACGTGAGCGACGCCCCCGACGCAGCGCCGACCCCCGGCGGCCTGCGCGCCGTGCTCATGGGCCAGACCGACAGCACCCTCGTCCAGCTCGTGCGGTACGTCTTCGTCGGCGGGCTCGCCTTCGTGGTCGACTTCGGCAGCCTTATCGCCCTGACCGAGCTGGCCGGCCTCGACTACCTCGTGTCCGCCGCGATCGCCTTCCTGCTGGGCCTGCTGACCAACTACGTGCTGTCGATCGCGTGGGTCTTCAGCAAGCGCAACGTCGGCAGCCCGTGGGCCGAGTTCGCCGTCTTTGCCGTGATCGGCGTCGTCGGCCTGGGCATGAACGAGCTCATCCTGTGGGGGCTCACCGGCGGCCTGGGGCTGTACTACCCGGTCAGCAAGCTCGTCAGCACCGCGGTCGTCTTCGGGTGGAACTTCGGGGCGCGAAAGCTCGCGCTGTTCAGCTGAGGGGCCCAGTCCTACGCCGTGACCTGGTGGAGGGGCGTGGAGGAGGCACTCGGAGCGGGAGGCGTGGGTTGCGGATGTTACGGGGGAGAACGGGCTTCAACACGGAGGTTTCGGAGAACACGGAGCTCACGGAGAGGGGATCGGAGCTGCCTCGGGAGCCGGGCTCCCGGGTCCTTGTTCGGGGCCTTGGAGGTCGGTTCCTGGCCTGAGACATCCCTCTCTGTTGGACCAGCGAGGCGGGCGATCGGCGATCCGCCCGATCGGGGTCAGGACGAGAGAGGTTTCATCTCGCCATCTGAAAGTCCAACCCCTCACGTCCTGACCCCGGAACCCCTCGCGTCCTGACCCCGATTGGAGAGAGTCCAACCCCTCACGTCCTGACCCCACCGATCCGTCCTGACCCCACCGATCCGGCGAACCGGGCCGTGGCGTCGACCCGCCCGAGTCCGACGCCCCTGACGTCGACCCGCCCGAGTCCAGCGCCCGCAGATCCGCCTACTCCCCGCCAATCGGCGGTCTGTGCCACCCCAGCTGCTCCGCGAACGAGGTCTCCCGCGGGCAGCTCGCCAGCCCCTCGGTGAACACCTGCGGGCGCTCGAGGAAGGCGCGGGCGGCGGCGCAGTCGAGGACCTGGACCGCGCGGGTCTCGTCGCGGTGGACGTAGACGCAGGTGCGCTCGCCCCAGGCGGCGATGAAGGCGTCGAGGCGCTGGGGCGGGGGGCGGGGCACGATGATGGTGTGGGCGCTCCGCAGGCGGGAACGCCCGGGGAAGCTGATCAACATCGAGCCCAGCCCCAGGCGTCCGGTGCAGTCGGTCTCGGCGAGCACCAGGGTGGGGCCGTCGGGGAGCGCTGCGAGCGCGGCGTCGGCGGGCCCGTGCACGTGGTCGAGCAGGCGGTCCAGGCGGGCGCCGCCCCACAGGAGCACCGGCAGCACCCCGACGACGATCCACACTGCCGCGAGGGCCGAGGCGAACCGCGGACGGTGCTCCCACAGGCCGACCAGGGCGAGCCCGCCCAGGGCCGAGGCGCCCAGGATGGCCTCCAGGTGATAGATGGGCCCGACGTCGTAGATTCCCGGTGCATAGTACGGAATCATGAAGGCGAGCTGGGCGGCGGCGGCGACCGGCCACGACCACAGGCTGCCCAGGGGCTTGCCCACCCGCAGGTACATCCACAGCAGCACGAAGCCCGACGGCCAGCCGATCCACCAGGTGCTGAAGCGCACGCTGTTGGTGATCAGGTTCTGCACGCCCTCGCCGGGCCCGTGCACGTAGTCGACCCCAGCGAAGGGCCTGCCGAACCCCCAGGCCTCGCCGGACACCGACCACGGCAGGCGCAGGGGGTGGCCGGTGACGAGGACGTCGTAGAGCGCGACCCCGCCGACGCAGGCGATGAGCGGCAGGCACAGGGCGAGCAGCGCGAGGGGCTGGCAGCGGAACAGGCGCCAGACGCCGAAGAGCACGAAGATCCCGCCGACCGGCGCCGCGACCTGGGGGCGGATCCATGCCGCGGCGGCGACCCCCAGGCCGATCAGGAGGCCCCCCAGCCAGGGCCGCTCCCGGACGATCAGCGCCTCGCCCCATGCGGCGACCGCGATGGCGGCGAACGCGGCGGTGTGGGAGAGCCCGGTCCCGGTCACCAGCACGAGCATGGGCGAGAGGGCAACCATAGCGAGAATGACGGTTGCAACCCGATCGCCGGCGTGCAGCCTCGCCGCCCGCCACACGGCCCACAGGGCGAGCGCCAGGAGCGGCAGGTGCAGCAGGGCCGGCAGGCCGACGAGCACGCCGGGCGCCTGCACGAGGGCCTCGCCGGGGAGGTACTTCGCGGTCACGCCACCCCCGGCCGGGGCGACGATGTCGAAGGCCTCGACCGTGTAGCCGTCGGGCACGGGGGCGAGGATCATCCCTCGGACCAGCTGCCGGGCCTGGGACGCGTAGGACAGCTCGTCGGGCACGAGGGGGCGGCCACCGACGACGAGGAGCGCGAGGGTCGCGAGGCAGACGCTCGTGATGCCCGCGCCCCAGGCGATGCGTCGGGTGAGCGCGATGTCCGGGAGCAGCACCGGCAGGCGCGGCGCGAACCCCCACGCCAGCAGCCCGACCGCCGGGCCGAACAGCAGCACGCCGACGCCGTGCGCCCCCAGCTCCGCCACGCCGACGCCCCGGCCAAGGCCCCACGGCCAGGACAGGTCCATCGGAAAGTAGGCGAACTCCGCGGCGCCTCGCGGGAGCAGGACGAGCGCCACCACGCCGAGCACGGCGAACACGGCACCTGCCACCACGGCGCCGGTGCGGATCGAGCCGCCTTCGTCCACGAGACCTCCGCTGGCAGGCTACCCGAGAGGGAGGGGATGCCCGATCGATGAAGACCGAGATCGGCAAGATCGCGCTGCGAACCAGCCACCGCTTCTGGCCGTGGGTGGTCGGTGTGCCGGTGCTGTTCGTCCTGCTCGTCGTGGCGCTGCAGGCCGTGGTCATGCCGGTGCCGCCCGAGGTGGACTTCCCGGCGCTGGAGCGCTGCACCACGAACCCGCTGGAGCCCGCCTGCGAGCGCTGGCTCCCCGCCTGGTTTGCCAGGCTCCCGACCCGCGACCAGCTGGTGGAGTGGAAGACGGCGGAGCTCGCCGAGGTGCTGCGTCCGTTCAGCAGCCGTGACCCCGACAATGACGAGCTCAACCGCCTCTTCGCGGAGACGATCGTCAAAGAGCGCGTGAGCGTGGCCTGGTCGCACGGCGACCTGCAACACCTCGCCGAGCAGCGGGACTGGAGTGCTCCCGTCCCCGAGAGCACCGCACCCGCCCGAGGCGTGGTCCGCGTGGCCGTGCTCGACCGGATCACCGGGTTCGAGAGCAATGTGAACACCGCACGCGTGCTCCTCCTCGAGAGCGCGCTGCAGCGAGAGCGCGCCCTGCAGCCCAAGCGCGCCCAGCTCCACCGCTGGAACATCGGGGTGTACGCCCTCACCGCCCTGTCCGGCCTGCTCGCGTTCCTGTCGTTCTTCCTTGTCTTCCGGCTCGCGCCGCGGGCGATCACCCTCACCCCGTTCGAGCTGCGGATCGGTCGACGGCGGGTGCGCTGGCAGGACGTGGACGAGGTCGACTGGGACGCCCACGGAGGGACATTCCGCACCCGCAGGGGCCGGGTCCGCGTCCCGGTCGAGCACCCCGCCCACCGCATGGACCTCATCGCAGCGGTCGCCGAGGCCCGGGAGCAGTCGGAAGACGACCCCGATGGGCAGCAGCCCCAGGTCGATCCGGCGCTGGACGCCCTGCGGGGTCAGGCGAAGGGGTCGGCGTCGTGAGCGGGGACCTGCATGCCGACCTCGGTCGGATCACGCTGCGGTCGAGCCATCGATTCTGGTCGACCAGGAGCTGTCCTCGCTCCGCAGGCGCGCCCAGGAGCGCGCGCAGTGATCCGTCTGCACCCGTCGCCCCCCCCTGACCGCCCCCCAGCGCCGCGCCTGACGACATCATCCGACGAAGTCGTCGCTGCAAGCTCCCGTTCAGCGCGCTATCCCATCCCATGCAGACCGAGCTCGACCGCATCCGCCTGCGCACCAGTCACCGCTTCTGGCCCGCGGTGCTGTTCCTGCCGGTGCCCATCGTGCTCATCATGCTCCTGCTCTTCTTCGGGCTGAAGCCGCTGCCGATGGTGACCCCCCCACCGGTCGACCTGCAGACCTGCTCGGGCTGGGAGGCGGCCGAGTCCACCTGCGATCCGCTGATGTCCGAGTGGATCCTCCAGCTCCCGACCCGCGAGCAGTACCTCGCGTGGACCGCGCACGACATCTACGAGGACGTCGCCGCCGAGCTCCCAGCCGACGTGGCGCCCGACGTCGCGCGCCAGGCCCTGCTCGACCGTCGCGACGCGGTGATGAAGGCGACCGATCGCGCCGCGCGCCACACCGGCTGGCTCGCGACCCTGCCCACCGCGCACCCCTGGGACCAGGCCCCGCCCGCCCCGCCCGCCCACCTGGCGGACGCGCTCGACGTCGAGCACGCGATGAAGACCCACGGCGACCGCTACGAGATGAAGCGGACCGAGGAGCGCATGAGCCGGGCCCAGGACGTGGCCGCCTGGCAGGGGCTGCGGCGCTACCAGTTCCGGCAGGCCATGGAGACCAACAGCGCCGCGTACGTGCTGCAGGGCCTCGGCGCGCTCGTCCTGCTCGGTCTGTTCGGCTTCATCCTCCGGGTCCGGCCCAAGGACGTGGTGCTCACCCCCCACGAGCTGCGGATCGGCCGGCGCCGGATCCCGCTGCGCGACATCGACCGGGTCGACGTCGACGACAACGGCGCCACCATCCGCCTGCACCGCGGCCGCAAGATCCGGATCTCGGTCGACAATCCCGCGATGCTGCTGGAGTTCCTGCCCGAGCTGGAGGCTGCCCTCGCCCGCCGCGCTCCCGAGGCCCAGGCCCTGCCGGAGCCGCCCGCCGTCGACGAGGACCTGGCGGCCCTGCGCGGCCAGACCCGGGCGCGACTGCGCGAGAAGGTGCCGTGACGCTGGAGGTCGACGTCTCCCTTCGCCGCCAGCCGGCCAGCAGGCTACCCGGCATCGCCTGGAGGAGAGCCACCCATGGACCTCGAGACCGAGGCGCAGCGGCGTCGCACGTTCGCGATCATCAGCCACCCTGACGCCGGCAAGACCACGCTGACGGAGAAGCTCCTGCTGTACGGCGGTGCGCTCCACATGGCGGGCGCGGTCAAGGCGCGAAAGGCCAGTCGGCACGCCGTCTCTGACTGGATGGAAATGGAGAAGGAGAAGGGCATCTCCATCACCTCGTCGGTGCTCCAGTTCGACTACCAGGGCCGGCGGATGAACCTGCTGGACACCCCGGGCCACGCCGACTTCTCCGAGGACACCTACCGCACGCTGGCGGCGGTCGACTCCGCGGTCATGCTGGTCGACAACGCCAAGGGCGTCGAGCCCCGGACCCTGCGCCTGTTCGAGGTCTGCCGCATGCGCAAGCTGCCGGTCATGACCTACGTCAACAAGATGGACCGGCCCGGCCTCGAGCCCCTCGACCTGCTCGACAGCGTCTCCAAGTCGCTGGACATCCGCACGGTGCCGTTCAACTGGCCCATCGGCATGGGTCGCGACTTCGTCGGCGTCGTCAACGTGGTCACCCGCAAGGTCACCGTCTACGACCGCGGCCAGCCCGGCGGCACCGAGATCGCGAAGGAGACCCACCTGGACCTCGAGTCCGACCAGCTCCGCGCCCACCTCGGTGACGAGCGCACCGACGAGCTCCTCGAGGAGCTGGAGCTGCTCTCCATGGCGGGCGATCCGTGGTCGCTGAAGGACTTCCTGGCCGGCGACGTGACCCCGTTCTTCTTCGGCTCGGCGATGACCAACTTCGGCGTGCGCCCGATCCTCGACGCCATCGCCGAGATCGCCCCCGGGCCCAAGGCCCGCCCCACCGTCGAGGGCGATCGGGAGCCCACAGACGACAAGTTCTCCGGGTTCATCTTCAAGATCCAGGCGAACATGAACCCGCGCCACCGCGACCGCATCGCCTTCATGCGCGTGGTCAGCGGCGCCTTCGAGCGCGGCATGGCGGTCGATCTGGCGCGCACCGGCAAGTCCATCAAGCTGGCCAAGCCCCACTCCTTCATGGCGAGCGAGCGCAGCATCGTCGAGGACGCCGCGCCCGGCGACATCGTCGGCCTGTACGACCCCGGCGAGCTGCGGATCGGCGACACCCTGTCGACCGGCGGCAAGCTCGAGTTCCAGGGCATCCCGCGCTTCGCTCCCGAGCACTTCGCCAGGGTGAAGCTCAAGGATCCGACCCGGCGCAAGCACCTGCAGAACGGCCTGCAGCAGCTCTCCCAGGAGGGCACCATCCAGGTCTTCGTCCGCGAGGCCCTGGGCCCGGCCGACCCCTACCTGGGCGCCGTCGGTCTGCTGCAGTTCGAGGTCCTCAAGGAGCGCCTGAAGAACGAGTACAACGTCAAGGCCGAGCTCGTGCCCAGCGAGTTCACGTGCGCCCGCTGGGTCGCCGGGGCCGAGACCGGGCTCGCCTGGCTGCAGAACCGCTCCGACTTCGTCCTGGTCAAGGACCGCGACGATCGGTGGGTCGTGCTCGCAGAGACCCCGTGGAAGCTCGACTATGCGGTCAGCCAGGCGCCGGGCCTGAAGCTCCTGGACGTGAGCCCGCTGACGGACGAGGGGCTGCCGAGCTGAGCGCCTACAGAAACTATAGATTCATCACGAATCTATAGTTAGTGGGGAGTCGGAGGTCGCATGAAGATCCCCGAGGAGCCCCCTCCGTTCGACGAGCTCATGAGGGAGCTGTCGGACCGCCCGGACAGGATGACGCTGCTCACGAGAGCCGGGAGGAGCCTGGCTGCGCAATCGACCTACCTGCACTGGGACGACCTCCGATATCGAGAGCCACCGACCGGCCTCACGCGGAGGCAGTGGTGGGCGCAGCTGAAGTTGCAGCGCATCGCGAGCGCCCACTCAACCGGCGTGCCGGACAAGCACGGCGAGGCGTTCTGGTTCGTCAAGACACCGGCGATGGACCGCATGCTCCACCGCATCGACCAGGCGCTCGCAGGCGGGATCGAAGTACCCGGCAGAAGCGACGTGGCCAGCGCCGGGGACCGGTACCTGGTCTCCTCGATGATGGAAGAGGCCATCAACTCCTCCCAGCTGGAAGGTGCCTCCACCACACGACGGGTGGCCAAGGAGATGCTCCGCGGTGGCCGGGCCCCCAGGAACCCGGACGAGCAGATGATCTGGAACAACTATCAGGCCATCGAGTTCGTCCGGCAGCATCTCGACGATGAACTGGACCTGACCGCCGTACTGGAGATCCACCGCCTCGTGACAGAGGGCACCCTGGAAGAGCCTGACCTGGCGGGCCACCTGCGCCTCACCGACGACATCCAGGTCATCTACCGACCGGAGGGACGGGTCCTCCACCAGCCTCCCCCCGCGGCGGAGCTTCAGCAGCGCCTCCGCGCACTATTCAGCTTCGCCGCTGCTGATCCGGACGAGGGACCCTGGGTCCACCCCGTGGTCAGGGCGATCGTGGCCCACTTCCTGTTGGCGTACGACCATCCCTTCGTCGACGGCAACGGCCGCGTGGCCCGCATCATGTTCTACGCGACGATGTTGAAGCGCGGGTACTGGCTGGCCGCGTACTTGTCGGTCTCCCGCATCATCAAGAAGGGTCCGGAGAAGTACGCCCGGGCGTTCCTGCTGACCGAACACGACGACGGGGACCTCACCTACTTCATCCTGTACCACCTCGACGTGATCGTTCGCGCAATCGACGAGCTGCACGCCTTCATTCAGCGCAGCTCGGAGCGCGGTGGGCGGGCGAGGATGCTGGCTCGTTCCCTGCCTGATGTGAACGCCCGCCAGGTGACCCTGCTGGACCACGCCGCCCGTCATCCCGACGCAAGCTACGAAATCGCGGTTCATCAGGGCTACCACCGGATCAGCTACCCGACCGCGCGGCAAGACCTGTTGCAGCTTGCCGACCGGGGCTTCTTGGAGAAGAAGAAGCTGGGTCGGAAGCTGCTGTTCTTCGTCCCCTCCGACCTGGACTCCCGACTGCGGTCCGGGTGAGCCCCCCGCACTACACTCGCCCCATGATCCGCTTGTTCCCGACCCTCCTACTGCTCGCCGCCTGCGCCACCACGGCCGAGCCCGAGGTCTGCGAGCCGCTGGCCAAGGTCTACGCCGACGACGAGTACCTCGCAGGCACCAACGCGCTCGAGGTCGCCGCCGCCCTGGACGGGGTCAGCGGCGAGGTCCCGCTCGTGTGGGCGGACGGGCAGGAGACGACGGCCCAGGTCGAGGATCTCGCGGTCGTGCTGGGCACCGGCAGGCTCCACCAGCGGCCGGACTGCATCGCCGCGTGCCCGACCGACTACGCGCTCGGTAAGGCGTGCGAGCCCGATCAGCTCAGCCTCGCCGTCACCGGCTACCTGTCGACGAGCGACGGCCGCCTCGCCCGCGAGCCCCTCGCCACCGAAGTGCTCGCCTCGGTGCCGACCGGACCGCTCGCGTGGTCGATCCAGGTCGCGCGGATTCCGGTCGAGGATCTGCGTGGAACCTTCGATCCGGAGGACGCCGGCTTCGATGCCTGCACCCGTGGAGGCGAGGCCGGCTCGGACATCCAGCTCGCCGTGTGGGCCTTCGGTGAGGAGAGCGCGCTGATCGGGGTCGACCTCGGCCTGGTACGCACCCACGAGATCGCCGGTCAGGACGCCGAGTGCATCGGCGACGCAGGCCACACCCCGCGGGACCGGTAGCCCTCCAGTCTGGGGCTCCCCGCCCGATTCCCGGCTGAGGGAATCGTGCCATGATGCCCCCTTCCCCTGGAGGAGCCATGGTCGACGCCATCATCCTGCTCTTGCTGTTGATCCCCGCGGGACTGGTCGTCCTGTTCGGCATCTTCCTGGCGTTTGTCGCGATCTACGACATCTTCTTCCAGACCCACCACGCCATCCTGCACAACTACCCGGTGGTCGGGCACCTGCGGTACATCCTGGAGCGCTTCGGCCCCGAGCTGCGCCAGTACATCGTCACCAACAACGACGAAGAACGCCCCTTCACCCGGGATCAACGCCGCTGGGTCTACGCGAGCAGCAAGGGCGAGAACAACCTCTTCGGCTTCGGCACGGACAATGAGCTGGAAGGCGTCGACAACTACCTGATCATCCAGCACGCGACCTTCCCCTGGCACGGCGCCGAGTTCGAGGGGGAGTTCCACCCGGTGCCCTGCGCGCGGGTCCTCGGTGCCCACCGCGGCCGCAAGAAGGCCTTCCGCCCGCCATCGATCCTGTCGGTGTCCGCGATGTCCTTCGGCAGCCTGTCCGGCACCGCGGTCGAGGCGATCAACCAGGGCTGCAAGCTCTCCGGCGCGCTGCACAACACCGGCGAGGGTGGCATCTCGCCCCACCACGATCAGGGCGGCCCGCTGATCTGGCAGCTCGGAACCGGCTACTTCGGCGCCCGCACCCACGATGGCCGCCTCGACATCGACAAGCTGGTCGAGAAGTGCGCCCGCTACAACGTGCACGCCATCGAGCTCAAGCTCTCCCAGGGCGCCAAGCCGGGCAAGGGCGGCGTGCTCCCCGGCGCCAAGGTCACCCCCGAGATCGCCGCCATCCGCGACGTGCCGGTCGGCCAGACCGTGGTCAGCCCGCCGTTTCACTCCGCGTTCTCCGACGCCGACTCCATGCTCGATCTGGTCGAGGAGATCGCCGAGCGCACCGGCCTTCCGGTCGGCATCAAGACCGCGGTCGGCCACATGGGCTTCTTCGTAGAACTCGCCGAGCTGATGGCGAGGGGCGACCGCGGCGTCGACTACATCCAGATCGACGGCGGCGAGGGCGGCACCGGTGCGGCACCCCTGGTCTTCTCCGACCACGTCGCCTACCCCTTTCTCGTCGGATTCACCAGGGTCTACCGCATCTTTGCCGAACGAGGCGTGCACCGTGACCTGCTGTGGGCGGGCTCGGGCAAGCTCGGCTTCCCGGAGCGGGCGACCCTGGCGATGGCGCTCGGGTGCGACTGGGTCGCGGTCGCCCGGGAGGCCATGCTGTCGATCGGCTGCATCCAGGCGCAGAAGTGCCACACCGGCCACTGCCCCACCGGCGTCGCCACCCAGGAGCCCTGGCTGGTGAAGGGCCTCGACCCGACCCACAAGGCCAGCCGATTCGCGAACTACGTCGCCACGTTCCGCCACGAGGTCCTCGCCCTGGCCCACGCCACCGGCAACCCCCACCCGGCCTTCGTCGGCATCGACCACCTCGACATCCTCGACAGTGGCTACGGCACGCGCGGAATTGCCGAGGTATTCGGCTACGAGCCTGGGTGGGGAAGCATCCCCGATGCCGACCAGCAAGCGGTCCTCGAGCTGCTGGGCGCCCACGCCGAGGCCGCGAAGTAGGAGCACCATGCACTGTCCCCGCTGCGACGGCACCTTGCACGACAAGGCCATGGGCGCGGCGACGGTGCAGGTGTGCGCGGCGTGCACCGGGACCCTCGTGCGCCAGGCGGACCTCGTGCCGCTGCTGCACGAGCTCGCGGGCCCCACCATGCAGGTCATCGACCCCCACGAGTCCATCGACCCCATCCCCGACCCGGGCGAGCACCTGCCGTGCCCGATCTGCGGTCAGGTGATGGACGCGTTCGGCTACATGGGCAGCGACGTCGTCATCGTCGATCGCTGCGGCCACGACGCGGTCATCTGGGCCGACGCGGGCGAGCTCGGCGTCATGAGCGTGCTGTACGCGCGCTCCAACGATCGCCTGATGGCCGCCTACGACGAGGAGCAGGCCCAGCGTGACGCGAAGAAGGCGGAGCTCGAGCTGGAGCTGACCAGTCGGGAGCGCGCCGATCGCGTCGCCGGAGCCATGCTCACCGGCGCCGGTCACGTCGCGGGGGGCTACGGCAACGTCTGGCAGCTGCTGGAGCTGCTGTTCGGTCGGGGCGTGGAGGAAGGATGAACTGTCCGCGTTGCAACGGACCTCTCACCGAGCGCACCATCGGCCCGGCCGCGGTGCGGACCTGCGTGTGGTGCACCGGCACCCTGGTCCGCCAGCCCCAGCTGGTCGGCCTGCTGACGCACCTCGCCCAGGCCCTCGGCACGATCGACCTGGACGCGCCGCTGCCCCGTATGGGCGACGAAGGGGTGCACCTGCCGTGCCCCCAGTGCGGACGGACCATGGATGCCTTCGGCTACATGGGCACCAACGTGGTCACGGTCGACCGCTGCCCCGACGACTGGCTGGTCTGGGCCGACCCCGGCGAGCTGGGATTGATGGCGATCCTGCACGCCCGCACCACCCAGATCACCGACGCACGCAATGCCGCGGAGAAGGAGCGCCGCGACGAGCGCCTGCGCCACATGGCGCTGCTGATCGACGGGCGCCGGGCGGGGCGCGGGAACATCGGTGCCGCCTTGACCTCCGACCAACGGCGACGGCTGACCCATGAGCTCGGCGAGCTGCGGCGGATGTTCGAGCTCGATCCCGACTGAATCGGAGACTCATCGTGAATTGTCCACGTTGTAACGGACCTCTTCAGGAGCGCGAGATGGGCCCGACCGCGGTCCGCACCTGCGCCTTCTGCACCGGCACCCTGGTCGAGCAGCCGCGCCTGGTGCCGCTCCTGGAGCACCTCGCCCGCTCCCTGCGCGGACGGGTCGACTTCGACGTGGAGCCTGACGCCATGCCCGACAACGGCGAGCGCCTGCCCTGTCCGTCCTGCGGCAAGACGATGGACGCGTTCGGCTACATGGGCACGAACAAGGTGATCGTGGACCGCTGCGGCGAGGAGGGCCTCATCTGGGCGGATCCCGGCGAGCTGGGCGGCATGGCGGTGCTGTACGCGCGGACCAACCTCCGGGTGAAGCGCATCCATGGCCTCGAGAAGGACCAGCGCGTCACCCAGCACATCCGTACCGCAGCCCTGCACCAGGCCCAGATCGAGAGGGACCGGGAGCCTCCCGGGCGCTACGACGGCAGGGCCAAGCAGTGGTCGTACCTGATGCGCCGGCTGTTTGGCGGATATGAGGATGAGTGAAGGACGGGCCCGTCAGCCACACTGACCCTTGGGGCCCGAGGAGACAGATGCACGAGCGAGCCTGGCGACTGGCGCTGCTGGGCGCCCTGTCCGCAGGGTGCGCCGACGCCGCGTTCTACCGGGACGACACCGACTTCGAGCCGGTGTTCGGTCCGGAGCTGTCGATCGGTCTGGCTGGCGCCCCGGTCGAGCTGTTCGGACCCCCGACCGAGCCGACCTTCACCGAGGCCTTCGCGACGCTCTCCACCAGCGGATTCGATACGTTCTTCCCGCTCTTCGTCCTGAGCGAGACCCCGGACGAGTCCACGTACAGCGGCCACCTCCCCCACTTCTACTCGTCGCGGGTCTACGACGTGGGCGACGGTCGCAGCTGCACCCTGCCGCAGAACCCGTACGCGGCAGCGGCTGCGACCGGCCTGCAGATCATCTTCCCCGGGGAGGTGCTGGTCGCCGATCAGGACCTCTCCCAGCCCCTGGACGAGGCGGTGCTCATGAGCCGCCTGGCCGCGCAGGAGCAGGACTGCTGGTCCAACCACATGCCCATCCGCGCCATCTCGAGCCTGGACGAGCCGATCCTGCGTCACGTCGTGCAGGGCTACGTCGAGGCGCCACAGCTCGATCTCGCCAACGTCGGGACCTTCAACGGTCTCGCCCGTGGGATCGGCCGCCCGGTCATGCTCATCGAGGGTCCTGGCCCCTACTCGTTCGAGCAGGCCGGCCTGCCCGAGGAGGACGTCGCCCTGCTGACCGGTGAGTTCGAGGCTGCCCTGCCCGACGTGGCGCAGTCCGCCAACCTGTTCGGCTTCAACCTCTACCCCGTGCCCGACGGCCCCATCACCGAGCCGGGAGCGTACGTGCGCCGGGCGCGGGCGGCCCAGCCCACCGCGGAGCTGGTGTCCGTGCTGCAGGGCATGTCGTTCGCCCGCATCTCCGACGGTGAGCAGACCGGGCGCGCACCCACGGAGGACGAGATCCGCTTCATGGCGGTCGACAGCGTGGCCAGCGGGGCGGACCACCTCTACTGGTACGGCGCGAGCAGCCTGGAGCTCGACGATCCCCGGGATGCGGCCCTGTGGTCGGACATCACGCTGGTCGCGAGCGAGCTGGCGAACGTGCGCGAGGCGACCCAGGGCGAGATGGTGCACGTGTCCGCGCCTCCCACGCTCGGCGTGCGCGCCCATCGCTGGGACGGCGAGACGGTGATCTTCCTCGCCCACCGGGGCGACGACACCGTCGACTACGAGCTGACCGTGCCGGGTGACGTGTCCGTGCTGGTCAACTCCACCGGCGCGTTCGCCGACTTCGACCGGGGCACGCTCACCCTGACCCTGCAGCCCACCACCGCGACCGTCGTCATCCTTCGCTGATCCGCGTCAGAAGCGGATCCTCAGGCCAGCTTCAGGTCGCGCTGGGAGAGCCACTGCAGGCTCGACTCGGCGGCCTTCTCGTAGCTGTCGACCACGCTCTTGTGGATCGCCTTCTCGATGCGCCCCCCGATGAGCGGGATCCGCACGGTGATCTCGCCGTCCACGATGCGATCGACGCCGCGGGCATGCTCCTGGATCCGCATCGTGCCCTTCGCCGTCACTTTGTCGGGCACCACCGCCGGGAAGACCTCCCAGTGCAGGACGTTGTTGGCGTCCAGGCGGCTCTGCTGCTCGTAGACCAGCTTGTTCGTGCCCACCGCCTTGGCGACCATCGCCGGCAGCTCCTGGTCGGGGGTGAAGCGCATCCGCCAGACCCGGTCGCTGCCTTCCTGGCGGTCCCACAAGGTCTCGCGGGTGACCCCGGCCGACTTGGAGATCATCGCGTCGTACTCTTCATCCCAGAACATCTGCCAGAACACGTCGGCGGTGCAGGGAAAGGTGTGGCGCACGTTCAGGTTCACGGATCCTCCGACTGGGGCGGCCAGGGAGGATAACAGCGGCGGACGGCGCCGACCCGAGCCCCCCGGAGTGCCATGCGGTCCCTGCTCCTCGCCCTGCTCGCCCTTCCTGCTCAGGCCGAAGGTCCGACCGGACCCTTCCCGGACTGCGCCCCCGACGCGCGGGACCGCTGCCCGAACGATCTCGACTGGACCGACACATCCTGGCTGCCCGACCGCAGCGTGACCTCGGTGCGCGAGGCCGAGCGCGACCTGGGCTCGGGCGTGTCCCTGGACGTCGCCCTCCGCCACACCTCGGGGCGCTGGGACGTCACCGTCGCGGTCATCGACTCGGGGATCGACTGGGCCGACCGTCAGGCCGCAGGCAAGGTGCGGATCTCGACCGGGGAGGCCCGCCAGCCCCAGCGCGCCGACGGCAGCCTGGTGGCCGACTGGGATCTGGACGGCAACGGCATCATCAACGTGTGGGACTGGGCCGAGGACCCCCGGGTGGACCTCGCCGCCGGGGTCGACCGCGCCGACGACCGCCTCGATCCGTCCGACCTCATCGCCGCGTTCTCCGACGGGGTCGACGACGACGGCAACGGCTACCCGGACGACATCGCCGGCTGGGACTTCTTCGAGCACGACAACAACCCGTATGCTGGCTTCCAACGTGGATTCTGGGACCACGGTACCGGCGTGGGCAAGAAGGCGACCGCCTGGGCCGACGACGGCGGCGAGCTGGGGGCGTGCCCGGACTGCAGCCTGCTGCCGGTGCGGGTCGGCGAGGCCTTCGTCACCGACGGGGACCGGGTCGCGCTCGCGCTCGCGTACGTGGGCGACAACGACGTGTCCGCCGCCGCCCTGGCCATCGGGGCGCTCTCGCTGCCGGACACCGCGTCAGAAGCGGCGAGGTACGCCGCGGATCAGGGCGTGGTCCTGGTTGGCGCTGCCGGCGACGAGAACGCGTGGCACCGCAACGTGCCCGCGGGCGACTCCCCCTTCCTCTTCGTGAAGTCCATCCGGGCGAACGGCAGGAAGGAAGATGGAAATGCGACCACGTACATGGCGACGTGGAACTGCAACAACATCGGTCCCCGCCTGGACCTGTCCGCGCCGTCGGACCTCTGTGCCACCGGCGCCACCGCGCGGATCGCCGGCATCGCCGGGCTGGTGAAGTCTGCCGGTCGCGACCACGGCAGCGAGCTCTCCGCGGGCCAGGTGCGCGCGCTGCTGCGTGCCACCGCCGACGACATCAACTTCTCCGAGGCCGACCGCGAGGAGACCGGCGTCTTTCCCGCCAAGGAGGGCTGGGACGCCTTCCACGGCTACGGGCGGGTCAACGTCGGCACCGCGGTGGAGGCGGTCTTCGACGGGGTGCAGGTCGAGCAGGTCACCCTCGCGGAGCCTCGCTGGTTCGCCTTCAGCCGGGAGGGCGCGGTGCGCGTCCGCGGCGAGGCCTCCGCGTCCTGGGTGCTGGAGCAGGGCGCGGGCGCCGAGCCGTCGAGCTGGACCGAGGTCGCCTCGGGAGGCGCGGGCACCATCGACGTCGACGTGACCTTGTCGGCCTCGGACGCCGAGTTTGCCGATCTGCGCCGCGAGACGACCGTGCTCGACCGCTTCGCCGCCGCGCATCAGCCCCTGGTGCAGCTGCGCCTGCGCGCAGGGGAGAGCGAGGCGCGCACGGCGGTGTGGGTGCTCGACGATCCCGACCTGCTCCCCGGGTTTCCCTTCGCCGCGTCCGGGTCCATCGACGGGGCCGCCAACCTGGCCGACGTGAACGGTGATGGCGTGTTCGAGGTGATCGTCGGCACGGCGTCGGGGCGCCTGCGGGTGCTCGACGGCGCGGGACAGCCGGTCGAGGGCTTCGACGGCACCCGCACCGCACCGCACCGCCACCTGCCGGGCGAGGGTGCGTGGGACGGCATCCGCGGGCTGCACGAGGGGATCATCGGCATGCCCGCCGTGGGGGATCTCGACGGCGACGGCACCATGGAGATCGTGACCGCCGGACTGGCGGGTGGGGTCTACGTGCTGCGCGACGGGAGCCTGCAGGAGGTCGCGCGCATCGATCGGCCGGAGACCCCCCTGCCCCCGGCGTTCGCGTGGGACTCGGCCGTGTTCGCGAGTCCGGTCATCGTCGATCTCGACCCGGGCACGCCCGGCCAGCACATCCTGGTGGCGGACGGCGCCCAGCGCATCTGGCTGTTGGAGCCCGACGGCACGCCCGTGTCCGGCTACCCGCTCCGCCTGTGCCACGACGACGTCTGCGGCGTGTCCGGCGCCCGGATCATCGCGCCTCCTGCGGTCGGCGACGTCGATGGAGACGGAGACCTGGACGCCATCGTCGGCACGGGCGAGGTGCCCGAGGGCGTGGCTGGCGTGATCCACCTGGTGGACCTCGAGTCGGCCACCAAGACCCTGACCGTCGAGCGCTTCGGAGCCTACAACGACACGCTCCTTCCCGTGATCGGCGAAGGCCACCCGACCCCCGCCGCCCTCGGCGATCTCGACGGCGACGGCGATCTCGAGATCGCGTCCGCCGCGATGCTGTCCCCGGACGGCCCGATCCACGACGACGGAGAGCCGGCGTTGGAGGTGGACTTCACGGCTGAGAGCCGCGGCTCTCGGTCCACCCTGGACGCGAGTGCGGCGGTCCAGATGGCCAACGCGCCCGCCATGGGCGACCTCGACGGAGACGGCGTGCCCGACCTGGTCGTTGGCGCGGCCAGCCTGGAGTACATCCTGTCCCTGGCGTCGACCCGCTACTCGGAGCACCAGCACGGCCTCTTCGCCTGGTCGGGCGCCACCGGCGAGCCCCTGGCCGGCTTCCCCCGTCAGGTGGACGGCCCCGCCTTCCTGACCGCACCCGCCATCGCCGACATCACCGGGGACGGCGTGCCCGAGGTGCTCTCGACCTCGAGCGGTCACCTGCTCTACGCCCACGACGCCAGCGGCGCGCTCGCCCCGGGCTTCCCCAAGTTCCACGGTGGCTGGGCCATGGGCGGCCCCTCGGTCGGCGACATCGACGGGGACGGCTTCCTCGACGTGGTCGTCACCACCCGGGACGGACTCGTCTTCGCCTGGCGCACCGACGGCCCGGCGGACGGCGTGACCCCCTGGCCACGCCCGCGCCACGACCCGGCCAACACCGGTTCGCTGTCGACCGAGCTGCCGGTCCAGGACGGGCCGCGGAAGGGCTGCGGCGGGTGCAGCGGAGCCGGCGGTACCGCAACCTGGCCCTTCCTCACGGGCTTCCTGGTGCTGTTCCGCAGGCGACGATCGTAAGCAGTTTGTCATGAAGTCCACGACGATCGATCCGATACAACGATCGTCTGGAGGCAGGCCATGGGGCCCCGCAGGGACGAACCCGAAGGCGATGAGCCGTCGGAAGTGCTGCTTGTCCCTCCTCCCGTTCGACCGCGGAGGATGCCGATAGGTCTACCTCCGCCCCCGCCCGTGACGCCGACCGGCAGCACCGAGCCGTGGGCGGCCGAGGACGCGGTGCAGGCGCCGACTCCGCCGGGGGCGCCCTACGGGGGCTTCGGACCTGGCGCGACCCGCGACTCCTTGCTGTTCGCCGACGTCGCCAAGGACGAGGACTTCAGCATCGACGAGCGGCTGCGGGGAGAGTGGCTCGACGACCCGCTCACCATCAGCAGCAACGACACGGTGCCCCTCTTCGGGCTGGCGCCGCCGCGGGAAGCGGACCCCGAGCACAAGGCGCCCCCTGCGGAGCCCGCCTGTCCGGACCCTCAGTCGGACACCCGGACCGCATGGATCATCGCCGGACTCGCGCTCCTGGCGAGCCTCGCGCTGGCGGCCTTCCTGCTGTTCACTCCTTGAGGGAGTGCCGGCGTTCCTCGCCGATCACTCGCCGTCCGGCTCCGGCTCTGCAGACGTGCCCTTCTTGGCCGCGAGCCCGGGCTTTGGGATCGGGAATGGCGGCTGCGCGGGACCCTTGGGTGCCTCGGGCTTGGCCTTCTCGGTCTCGGCGGACGCCTTCTTGCGGCTGCGTCGCCCGATCCGCATCGGACCCTCCATGCTCGCCATGCCGAAGAGATCGTCCATGCCACCGCCTCCGGGCGACGGGATGGCGCGTTCCACGGGTGCGGGAGGGGGCTTGGGCTTGGGCGGAGTTCGATCGACAGGCTCTGCTGCGGGCGCGGCGACGGCCTTCGCCGCAGGGGCCGGAGCGGCCTCCGGCGTTGGTGCCGGCGGGGCGGCGGGCGCACCGGGACGGGGCGGAGTGCGCAGCTCGACCGGCAGATCGGTCTTCTTGGTGGGAGCGGGCGCCTGCTCTCCCTGACGACCCGCGGCCATCCGGGTGGCGCGGGCCGGCGCCTCCGAGCCTCGCGCAGCCTTGCCCACCCGAGGCGGCCGGCGCATCTCGATCGGGATGTCCTTCGGAGCCTTGGGCTGCGAGCGGTCGGGCCCGCGGCCGGCGCCGTAGGTCTTCTTCCGCTTCACCGGCTTCTTCGCGTTGGGATCGACGATGGGCGGGCGCCGCATCTCCACCGGCAGGTCCTCGGGCGGACCCTGGTGCTGCTCGGCAGGGTGCGGAGAGCGACCCGCGGCGTACGCCTTTGCCTTCGAGGGCTTCGACGGCATCGCGCGGGCGGTCGGCCGCCTCGCCGACGTGTTGCGCAGACGACCGGCCTTGGACACCCGGCCGGAGGTGCTCGGCGCGGGTGGCAGGCGGTCCTCGAGGGACAGCTCCTGCTCGGGAGGCGCCGCTGCGGGCTCCGACTTCGCCATGCGCGACGCCGCGTCCGAGGCCTTGTCGCGCTTCGCCGCCGCCTCGTCGTTCTTCTGCGCGATGATCTGCTTCAGCCGCTCCAGCGGGTCCGTCGCGGTGGGGGTCGCCTTGACCTCCGGCGCGCTCACAGCACTCTCCCGGCGGCGCTGCTGGTTGCGAGCCCAGTCCGGGATGTGGGCGTTCGGATCGTCCTTCTTCGACTTCGACTGCTCCGCCTTGTCCACCCGGACGAAGCGCCCGGCCGCGTAGACGCCGCGCTGCTTCTCGACCTTCTTCTTCGGCTTGTCGAGCTCCCACGGATCCTCGCCGTCGACCCGCTTCCACAGCTTCTCGCTGTTGCCGACCGGACGCCGCAGTCGCCGCTGCATCACGTCACGGCCGAACTTCTCGGCGCCACGCTGCTCCGTGTCCAGCTCGCCCGCGCGCAGCAGGTCCTTCGCCCGGACCATGTCCTTGGCGCGAAGCTCCTTGTTGTCCCCGGTGCCGCCCTCGTCGGGAGGCGTCTCGTCGTCTGCCATGCCAGCTCCGCACCGCAACCGGTTGCGTGGGAAGGGCCTCGATTGTAGGTGCAGCGCCCGACGGCGACCACGTCTCGCCGCATGGAGGCCCTCGTGCACGTCCTCGACGAGCTCTCGGAGCGCGGCTTCGTCAAGCAGACCACCGGGCTCGACGCCCTCCGCGCGGCGTGCGACGCCGGCCCCATCACGTTCTACGTGGGCGTCGATCCCACGGCGGACTCGATGCACATCGGCCACTCCATCCCGTTGATGGCGGCGGCGATCCTCCAGAAGCACGGTCACAAGCCGATCATCATCGCGGGAGGCGGCACGGCCATGATCGGCGACCCGTCCGGCAAGACCGAGATGCGCGAGCTGATCTCCCGGGAGCAGATCGACCACAACGTGGCAGGTCTCTCGGCGCAGATCCGCAAGCTGATCGACCTGGACAGCGGCAGCGGCACGCTGCTCAACAACGCCGACTGGATCCTGGACCTCGGCTACATCGAGTTCCTGCGCACCATCGGCCGGCACTTCTCGGTCAACCGCATGCTCGCGGCCGAGGCCTACAAGATCCGCCTCGAGAAGGGCCTGTCCTTCATCGAGTTCAACTACCAGCTGCTCCAGGCCTACGACTTCCTGGTCCTCAACCAGCGCCATGGCTGCACGCTGCAGATCGGCGGGGACGACCAGTGGGGCAACATCCTCGCCGGCACCGACCTGATCCGCCGGGTGCAGGGACACGAGACCGACGTGCATGGCCTGACGTTTCCGCTCATCACGACGGCCAGCGGCGCAAAGATGGGCAAGACCGCCGCGGGCGCGGTGTGGCTCGACGCCGAGCGCACGCCGGTGTTCGACTTCTACCAGTACTGGATCAACACCGATGATCGCGACGTGGGGCGGATGCTGCGCCTCTTCACGACCCTGGAGCTCGACCGCATCGCCGAGCTCGAGGCGCTGACCGGCCCGGCGATCAACGACGCCAAGGCGGAGCTCGCGTGGCAGGTCACCGCGCGGATCCACGGCAAGGACGCCGCCGATCAGGCCCGCGACGCCGCTCGCGCCATGGTGCGGGGCGACGCGACCGACGACCTCCCGACACACTCCGTTTCCTCGCTGGACGATCTCACCGTGGTCATCGCGATCGCGGACGCGGGACTGTGCAAGAGCCGCGGGGAGGCCCGGCGGATGATCCAGGGAGGTGCTGTGAAGATCAACGGCGAGAAGGTCGACGAGGACGGGCCCTTCCTGGCCGAGTGGGTCGTGGACGGCGGCGCCGTGCTCCGGGTCGGCAAGAAGCGCGCCGCGCGGATCGTCGTCGGATGATCGGATCCAGCACGCCTCGGCAAGACCCAGGTGTGACCTGACACAGCCCTGACGAAGCCCGCTCGGCCCCGGTGCATCCTGCATGCAAGCTGACCTCGCGAGCCCGACACGGCTGCGGACGTGCGCCCACGTCGCGATCGTGCCAAACTGCGTTCTTATTGCGACTGTTCTCGCTTGCCCCTACGGGCCGTGACCCCCCTGGACTGGAGACCCCCATGCGCGCTCACTGGATGATGGTGGCCATGCTTCCGCTGGCCCTGGCTGGCTGCGACTCGGACGGCGATGGCCTGTCCAACTCCGAGGAGGCCGAGCTCGGCACCGACCCGGACAAGGTCGACACCGACGACGACGGCCTGTCCGACTTCACCGAGGTGGAGCAGGGCCTCGACCCGCTCGCCGCGGACACCGACCAGGACGGGTTCACCGATGGTGAGGAGTTCACCAAGGGCACCGACGGCACCGACCCGATGTCCTACGAGCGCACCACCGAGGGCGAGTGGCCGGACCTCTCCGGCTGGGCCGACACCGAGGGCTCGACCGGCTTCGCCATCGGCGACCAGCTGCAGAACATGAAGGGCGAGGACCAGTTCGGCAACGACGTCGAGCTGTACCAGTTCTGGGGCAACGTCATCCTCATCGACTTCAGCGCCGGCTGGTGCCCGCCCTGTCGGGCCGTCGCCGCCAACGCCGAGGAAGAGTACCGCAACCACGCCGACAAGGGCTTCCTCATCGTGCACATGATGACGGACGACAACTCCCGCGACGGCACCATCCAGGATCCCGAGTTCCTGGCCGAGTGGACGAACGACTTCAACCTGACCTTCCCGGTGGTCGACAGCCCCGACGCCCGCACCGTGCTGACCGGCCTCGGCCAGCAGGGGCTCTACACCGGCGGAATTCCGTTCATGATCCTGGTCGACCAGGACATGAAGATCGTGCAGGCCGAGACCGGCTCCGGCTCGGAGACCCGCCTGATCACGAAGGCCGAGGAACTGCTCGGCAACTGATCTCCTGCACGCCCGGGGGTTCGCCACCGGGCACGCTGAACCGAAGACGCCGGCCTCCTCACGGGGGTCGGCGTTCCTCGTTGCGGGGGTCGGCGACGGGACGTCATTGTTCACAGACGCCCGGTCGCCCACCCGGATACACGGCCGCGCGAGGAGGTCACCCGTGCGCTGGCTGCTGCTCCCCCTGATCGCCCTGTCCTGTGGCGGCATGGACGCCGACAACGACGGCCTGACCAACGCCGAGGAGAAGGAGCTGGGCACGAGCCCGTCCTACCCCGACACCGACCGCGACGGCCTGCTGGACGGGGAGGAGGTCAACGAGCACGGCACCGACCCCCTGGAGAAGGACACCGACCGGGACGGCTTCGAGGACGCCGAGGAGGTCGACGCCGGCAGCAACCCCACCGACCCCCTCGACTACCCCGACACCCGCTGGCCCGACGGCAGCGCCCGCATCCCCGAGGACGAGGCCCGCGCCTGGACCCTGGGCGAGCACGCCCCCAACTGGCGCGGCACCGACCAGCACGGCGACCGCCTCGACCTCGACCAGCTCTACGGCCACGTCATCGTCCTGCAGCTCGTCGCCGGCGACTTCTGCCCCGCCTGCGCAACCACCGCCGCCGACGCGAAGACCCTGTACGCGGCGCGGAAGGACCAGGGCCTCTACGTCGTGCACGTGCTCGTGGACGACGACACGCGAGATGGTGAGGTGGAAGCGGGTTTTGCGGCAACCTGGGCCGAGCGGCACGCGGTGGACTTCCCGGTGGTGGTGAGTCCTGGGGCGGCCGGGGACCTGTTCGACGCCGGGCTGTACGACGGCCGGATCCCACTGACGATCCTGTTGGATCGTGGGCACCGGATGCAGGGGAGCTGGCAGGGTGGAGACGGCATCGACCAGGTGGCGGAAGAGCTGGTGACGGTGCTGAGTCAGCCGGTGCCTTGAGGGGCGGGCCGGGACGACGGCTGGGCATAGGATCGCGGCAGCCCGTGACGGCACTCGGCACAGAGGCTCAGAGGCACAGAGAGGTTCACAGAGAGCACCCGGCGAGGTGCGGCTCTGTGCCTCTGGTCCGAGCGGGCACGACACCCCGTTTCGAGGTCAGCGGCGGCCGTCGTCGATGAGACGGAAGACGCCTTCTTTCATGACGGGGACGTGGAAGTTGAGGAGGAGTCCGATCGGGACCCGGAGGAGACGCTGGTAGGTGAGGACCTGCGACCTGTGGACGGGAAGGACCTCTTCCACGGCCTTGACCTCGACGACAAGCCGACGGGCCACCAAGAGGTCGACCCGGTACGCGCCGGGCACCCTCATCCCCTTGTAAGAAAGGTCCAAAGGCACTTCTGACGCACACTCGACGTCCCGAAGTCGCAGCTCGTGCATCAGGCAGTCGCGGTAGGCCTTCTCGAGCAGCCCGGGTCCAAGCGCCCGATGGACCTCGATGGCCGCCCCGATGACGGCACCCGTCAACGGATCCCTCTCCTTCATGTTCCCCCCAAGATCCCTGCCCCAGTACCCCGAATCCCGCGCCTAGCCCGTCCGAAACGGAGCTCCACTCCCCCCTCTGTGCCCTTCTCTGTGCCTCTGTGCCTCTGTGCCGAGCGCTGTCTCGCCCAGCCACTGATCCACGCCCAGCGGATCCGCTCCTGCGAATACAAGAAGACCCGGCCCTCCCCAACGGAAGAACCGGGTCCCCTCTCTCTCCACCCGCTCTACGCGGTGATCGCCTTCAGGCGCTTCTTCAGCTCGCGGGCTTCCTTCTTCATGTTCGCCTTCATCGCGAACTTCACCGCGTCCGCCAGCAGCTTCTGCGCGACCGGGATGTTGCCCGCCTGGTGCTCGATGGCGGCGAGGTGGTCCATGGCGCTGATCATCTTGCTGGTGTCGCCGGCCTTCTGCAGGGGGCGCAGGGCCTTGCGGAGGCTGTCGCGGCCTTCGTTGGGCTGGTTGGTGCGCAGGTAGGCGAGGCCCTGCCAGTACCAGAGCTCCTTGACGACCGGGTGCTCGCCGAGGGCGCCGATACCCTGCTGGGCCTGACGGAAGAAGGTCAGCGCCTCGGACGGCTTGCCGCTGGCGTAGTGGAAGAAGCCGAGGTTGTAGAGGTCGACCGGCATGGCGCGCTCGAACTTGAGCGCCTGGGTCAGCTCCAGCACGCGGCTGGCGTGCTTCACGGCCTCGTCGAAGTTGCGCAGGTTGCCCTCGGCCTGGGCGAGGAGCTCGCGGGCGTTGCGCTCGCGGACGGCGTTCTGCAGCTGCACGGCGATGTCGACCACGCGGGCGAGGGCGTCGCGGCCCTCCTGCACGTTGCCGCTGGCCAGGAGCGCCTCGCCGTAGGACAGGCCCGAGTCCAGGGCCAGCTGGGCCAGACCGGTGGTGCCGGCCGCCTCGTTGGCCTTGCGGAAGTGCTCGATGGCCTCCTGGAAGTTGCCCGCGCGGCGGGCGACCAGGCCGCGGACCTGCTCGGCGTTGGCGAAGACGTTGGGCGGAACGACCTTGTCGCCGTTCTCCGTCTCGGTGATCGCCAGCTGCAGGGCCTGGTCGACGGCGGCGAGGGCGGCGTTGGGGTTGCCGTCCTGCATCTCGATGCCGGCGATGTGGTTCTGGACCTCGGCGGCGCGCTGCTTGTTCTCCAGGGCCGTGTACAGGCGCAGGGCGTCCTGGGCGCGATCCCGGGCGCGGTAGAAGTCCTGGCGACGGCTGTCGAGGCGGCTGCCCGCGAAGAGCAGCCACGCGGTCATCTCGCGATCCTCGCGGTCGGCGGCCCACTTCGTGGCCTCGGCGTGCACGCGCTCCGCGGCCTCCACGCCCCCGCTGGCGACCAGGCGGTCCAGCAGGTTCATGTAGACGGTGCGGCGCAGGGCGTCGGGCCACTCGATCTCGTCGAAGTAGTTCGACAGGTCGTAGGCGAGGCCCCACATGTCGGGCGCGTCGTTGGACAGCGCGATGGAGCGCATGACCTGGGCGCGACCGTAGGCACCGGCCTCGGCGTAGATGCGGGCGGTCTTGACGATGAAGCCGTAGCCGCGGGGCACGAGGAAGCGCTCCATGAAGACGCCGACCCGCTGGGCCAGGGCCTTGCCCTCCTCGTTGTCGTTCAGCTCGAGCACGCCCTCACGCCAGGAACCGCGCTTGAACTTGTAGATCCAGGTGCCGAGGTCGTTGGCGAACTGGACCTCCTCGAAGAGGTCGCCGGCGGCGTCGATGAGATCGTCGACCGAGTCGCGGCTGTAGCCGCCCATGTCGGCGACCAGCCCGCTGGGGAAGGCCTGACCGAGCAGGGCGCCCAGGTAGGCCACCTGCGCCAGCTCCTCCGCGCCGGCGGTCTTGCGCTGCTCGCCCTCGCCCTCGGCGGCCTCGTCGGCGTCGCCGCTCTGGAGCTCGCTGGCGTCGACGGTCAGCGGGGTGAGGCTGGCGAAGGAGACCTCGGACAGGTCGCCGTCGAGCATGCCCTTGTCATCG
>MDTC01242223.1_pt1 | contig 30040 bp, 37 predicted proteins | sample 811181 | NCBI WGS metagenome assembly MDTC01 (sample SAMN05326644, study PRJNA326480) | marine metagenome | isolation source: seawater | place: Pacific Ocean: North | collected 2011 | reverse complement strand
TGAGTGGTTTAAACCAGGCGGTTGCTAACTGTCCGAAGCTCGAAAGGGCTTCCAAGAGTTCGAATCTCTTCTCTTCCGCCATTTATGTTATTGTCTAAAAAAGCTATCTATTTTAATTGGATCTTTATTTAAGATATATTTATATACATTTATGTTTTCTATTACTCTTTGAACATAATTCCTTGTTTCTTTAAATCTTATTAACTCTACCCAATCTATAAAATTTATTTCCCCTCTGTTAGGGTCTCCATATCTTTTCACCCAAGATTTAATTCTATTTGGTCCAGCATTATAAGCGCCTATAGCGAAAGGAAATACACCGTCATAATCTTCTAGTAACGAATTAAAATAATATGTACCCAGTTTAATATTGTAACTCGGATCACGTTTTAACAAACTTTTATTATAAGTCGTTTTAAGGTTTCGAGCGACCAATCTTGCTGTAGACGGCATAATTTGCATTAATCCTTGTGCGCCAACATAACTATTAGCACGCGCATCAAATTCACTTTCTTGTCTTATTATTGCTAAAATTAGTTCTTGAGAAGGCATTTGTTTACTATTTATTTCTTCAGGTATTGAAATAATTGGATAGTTGTAAGTATTTATAAACCTTTTTTCGTAGGAAGCTTGTTTCGCTATTTGTATCGCGTAGTCATACCTACCAACTTCAGTAGATAATTTAGCAGCTAATATTTCACTTCCTTTTTCGATATTTAGTGACGCTAAATGTTTAAGTATGTCTTTGCTAAATTTGGTTCTATCCATCTCCTTTAGAAGTTTGACATGTCGAATTAACTTATTTTTATTAAAGTCTTTTTCATAACCATTCGTTACTTTAAAATCTGAAGATAATTTAAAATCTTGACCAACATAGATTTTATTAAAAGATAATTGACCGTAATATGTATTACTAAATTTGGCACTTTCTTTATAATATTTTTTTGCTTTATCTAGATTGTTTATTTTTTCATAAGAATGACCCAGCCAAAAAGCACCCCTAGCTAAACTGATAGGGTAGCCAACGTTTTTATAGAAGTTCTCAAAATGTTTAATTGCTAGTTCATTTTTATTTAAAAAACTTGAAGCTAACCATCCTGAAATCCATTCTGCATCTGCAAATTCAGGCCCTTCACTTAAGTGATGATTGCTAGAAACTTCATAAGCTAGAGCATATTTTTTTGCATAAATTAAATCTCTCGTAATATTTTCTCTAAGTTTCCACCAAATTTCAGGGTATATTAAGGTTTCCTCGCCATGAAACTTTCGTAAAATTTCTAAAGAGCCTTCAAGCCTATTTCTCCTAGTTCTCCACTTAAGTCTATTATATTGAAGGCCTAAATCATTAATTAATTCTTGTGGTACATCAGAAATTGCTTTGTCAACACCATATGAATTAGTCATTAGAATAAATCTTGCGTTGTACAAAAGCCTTTCTTTTTTGGGGAGATAGCGCAACATTCTTTTCAAGTCCCAGTATTTATTATTCCACGCTAAATAATCAGCTCTTTTAAGATGATCTTGTGTTGTTAAAATTTTTTTAAATTTTTTTCTATAGTATTTGACATCTTTTGAAGATAAATTCGCATTAATCCATCCGGACTTTATTAAATTCACCCCTAACACTTCATCATTAACTTTTAGATAAGCTTCACCTAGCTTTATTTTACCTGTGCCACTCAAAGGTTCTGTGTCAGCAAACCAATTTATTATTACTTTGGGCGATGTGTTTTGTAATATAATTTTATGTTCAGCGAGATATTTTAAGCGTCCAATTCTAGGATAGTCTGAGTTTTCAGTAATAAATTTTTGATAATCACTAAACGTAGCTTGGTTACCACGCTGTTTAAGATGCAGCCATGTGACTAAATTTTTGAACTCTTTATCTTTTATTTTTTTTGTTTGTTGTAATGCAGTAATCCATTTACCTTTATTGATTAGATTAAAAATATTTTTAGCTTTCAAATAATCTTTTTCTTTCAATATTTTAGATTTAGATTTAATTTTAGTTGATATATTTGAATAATTTAAAGGTTTTTTACTAGGATATAAAAATACACTTTTAGTCTCGGTTTGTTTAGACTCATTTGAAATAACATCCTTTTTTAACTTTTCAATCTTTTTTTGAGTTTCGGTCTCTAAAAAGGAAGAATTATTTACTATTTGTTTTTTTTTATTATTTTTTTTAGCAAGCTTTCTTACTGGCAAATCACTAGAAAACATTTTTTTCTCAGCGTTATTTTTTTCTAAAATTTTAGAAACTTTTTTAATATTTTTTAAATCTTTTTGTATTATTATTTTTCTTTTTATTGGCTTTTTTTGAGGTAGGTTACTTGAGCTATTATCAACACTTTTTTTAGTGCTGATTTCTTTTTTCTCGATAGTTTTAATTGCCAATGTTTTTTTTTGGGGAAAAATAAAATCTTCATCCTTGGCCGATGAAACAGTTAAAAAAAACAAGGAAAATAATATTATTGTTAAATTTACTAGACTATTTTTTAGATAAAGCATAAAGTTTATTAGATAAAAATTAATTATATTATTTTATTATATGTTTAAAGGATCAATTGTTGCATTAATTACACCTTTTAAAAACGACAAATTAGATGAAGAAAATTATATAAATTTAATTCATCATCACCTAAATAATGGAACCCATGGTTTGGTACCTGGCGGTACAACCGGAGAATCACCCACACTTTCTCACGATGAGCACCGAAAAATTATAAATTTATCAGTCAAAGAATGTAAAAATAAAATACCTGTTATCGCCGGCACAGGGTCTAACTCAACTACTGAAGCTGTGGAACTGTCTAAATTTGCTGAAAATGCTGGAGCAGACGGTTTATTAATAGTCACACCCTATTACAACAAACCTACACAAGAAGGTCTTTATCAGCATTATAAAAAAATCAATGACAATGTTGGTATACCTATAATAATTTACAATATTCCTTCAAGATCTGTAATTGATATGAGTGTAGAAACAATGGCGAGACTTTTTGAACTTAAAAATATAGCGGGCGTTAAAGATGCAACGGGTGATTTAGATCGAGCAGTTCTTCAATTTAAAGTTATGGGTAAAGATTTCGTTATGCTGACGGGAGAAGATGGAAATGCAATTGAATTTAACAAAAGAGGCGGAAGAGGATGTATAAGTGTTACCGCGAATGTTGCTACTAAATTATGCTCAGAAATGCAAAATGCGTCTTTATCTAGAAATGATCATAATCTTCAATCCAGAGCCGAAGAAATAAATAAAATTTTAACACCTTTGAATAAATCTCTTTTTATTGAAAGCAACCCTTCGCCAGTTAAATATGCCGCATCATTACTAGGTCTTTCGCCAGATAATGTTAGATTACCACTTGTTGAAGTCACAGAAAGCACAAAAAAAATTGTCAAAGAAGCACTTCATCAAGCAAAATTAATTTAATGAAACAAAAGAATGTTCCTGGACAAAAAATTATTTGTCTAAACAGGAAAGCAAGTTTTAATTATTTTTTTTTAGATCAACTTGAAGCGGGTATTGCCCTAAAGGGATCAGAGGTTAAATCTTTACGAGATGGTAAAGCGAGTATTGCAGATTCTTATGCAGTAGATAAAAACGGAGAAATATTTTTAATTAATTCTCATATCCCTTTGTATAAACAATCAAGCTATAACAATCACGATCCTAAAGGAGATAGAAAACTATTATTTAAAAAAAAAGAAATTAATAAACTTATTGGAAGAATAAATCAAGAAGGTCTAACTTTAGTTCCGACAAAGCTATATTTTAAAAATGGAAAAGCAAAAATTCAAATAGCTGTAGGCAAAGGAAAAAAACTTTATGATAAAAGACAGGTTAAGAAGAAGAGAGACTGGAACCGGGAAAAGCAAAGAATTTTTAGTAATTCTAAAAAATGATTTTTATAAATATTGGATCAAACTTATGCTCGTCTAAAGGAGACAGATTATATAATTTAAAAAAAAGCATTGATCTAATAAAAAAACAGAAAATTAAAATCCTTAAAATATCAAGTGTTTACGAAACACCTTCGTATCCAAATAAGAAAAATCCTAAATTTCTTAATTTGTGTTTAGCTATTAAAAGCAAAAAAACCCCAGTCACTTTAATCAAAACATTTCAGGTTATTGAAAAGAAACTTCAAAGAAACCGAGGTTTAAAAAATCAACCACGTACATGTGATATTGATATAATTGATTATTATGGCAAAATAATCAATACAAGCATAATTAACCTTCCACACCCAAGATCACATTTAAGAAATTTTGTGTTATATCCACTAAGCGAAATATCTCCTAATTGGAAACATCCAGCACTTAACCAAACAATAGAATTTTTAATAAAAAGACTTAATTTTAAACTAAGGAATGAGATTACAAGATTAAATGAAAGTGTTATAATTGATCTATGAATGGTTCAGAACAGCTGTTAAATAAAATTCAGTCTTATAATAAATTTTCAAATATTGAACCACTTAGCAAAGCTTATAATTTTGCTTTAGAAGCTCATAAAAATCAAACAAGAGTTTCTGGTTTACCCTACGTAGTTCATCCGTTGGCAGTTGCTGACATATTAATTGAACTTAAGTTAGATAGTGCCACAATCATAACAGGTTTATTGCATGATACAATTGAGGATACAAAAACTACCTATGATGTTGTTTTAAAAGAATTTGGTAAAGAAGTTGCAGACTTAGTTGATGGTGTTACAAAAATATCCGCTTTGGAAGCAAAAGCTGCAGGGAATTCACAAGCAGAAAATTTTAGAAAATTAATTTTAGCTACATCGAAAGATATACGCGTATTATTAGTTAAATTAGCAGATCGTTTACACAATATGAGAACGATTAATGCCTTCAAGTCTGAAGATAAAAAAAAAAGAATAGCAAAAGAAACAATGGAAATTTATGCGCCATTAGCCGAGAGAATGGGGATGAATTTAATACGTGATGAACTAGAAGACCTTTCTTTTTCAGTACTTAACAAGGAAGCAAGAGATTTAATTACACAAAGATTAAAATTTATCAAAACTAATAGAGTTGACAACTTCAATGTTATCGCCGAGGATCTGACCTCAGTCTTAAAAGAAAATGGGGTAACAGCTACTTTTGCAGGTAGACAAAAAACTCCTTTTTCGATTTGGCGTAAAATTCAGAATAAAAAAATATCACTCGAGCACTTAAGTGATATCATTGGCTTTAGAGTAATAGTAAATAGCGTGGCTGATTGTTATAAAGCTCTTGGGATTTTTCACAGTAAATATTCTGCAATACCATTTAAATTTAAAGATTATATTTCTACTCCAAAAATAAATAAATACCAGTCAATACACACAGCCATTATAGGACCTAAAGATCAAAGGGTTGAAATACAAATTAGAACTAATCAAATGCACGATTTTGCTGAGAGAGGAATAGCTTCTCATTGGAAATATAAGTCATCTGAAAAATTTTCCGATCTATCTTGGAAAGAATATGACTGGTTAAGAGATTTAGTTGAAATAATGGAAACAGGAAATAATCCCGAACATTTCTATGAATTTACAAAACTACAGATGTTTCAAGAAAATGTTTTTTGTTTTTCTCCTAAAGGAGCTGTCATAAAACTACCTAAAGATGCGACTCCAATAGATTTTGCATATGCTGTTCATACAAATGTTGGAAATACTGCAATTGGTTGTAGAATTAATGGAAGCGAGTCTGCTTTGCAGTCCCATCTTTATAATGGAGATACGGTTGAAATTGTGAACTCAAAAAATGTATCCCCATCATTACATTGGATTTCATCGTCTAAAACTGGCAAAGCCAGAGCAGCAATTAGAAGATATTGGCAAGATAAAGTGGGTGATAATAGAGACAAAAAAAACAAGCAATATAAAAGTACATTAGTAATGGATTTACCAGATCAGCCAGGTGTTTTAGGAGAAGTTAGCACATTAATAGGTTTAAATGGATGCAATATTCTTAACGTAGAGTTATTAGGAAAAAAAGATAAATTTATTCATTTTTCATTCGACATACAAATAAATGATTTAAAAAACTTTACAAACTTGATAAGCCAAATCAAACAAAAAAATTTAAACTTTAGAATTGTTAGACACAAAGAGAAAAAAAATGCTTTCATACGAAGAATCATTGAAAATTTTAAAAGAAACTAAAGCAATAATTGATGGTCATTTTATACTTTCATCTGGTTTACATAGCTCACAATATGTTCAATGCGCACAATTATTAAGCAAACCATTTAAAGCAGAAAAATTTTGTATCTCATTAGCCGATAAAATCTCTAAAGAGTTTAATAAGATTGATTTAATACTTTCTCCAGCTATGGGCGGTGTAATCATAGGCTACGAACTGGGAAGATTATTAAAAATAGAAACAATTTTCTCAGAAAGAGTGGATGGTGAATTTAATTTAAGAAGGGGATTTGAAATACAAAAAAATGCAAATGTTCTTATTGTTGAAGATGTTATTACTACTGGAAAATCTAGCTTAGAATGTTCACAATTAATTGAAATCTCTAATGCAAAACTTATAGGTTATGCGTGTTTAATAGATAGATCAAATGGAGTTTCTAAATTGAATAAAAAAATTATTTCTCAAATTAAAATTAATATTCCAACGTATAAAGAGAACGAATTACCAGAAAATTTAATATCAATCCCTGCCACAAAACCAGGTAGTAGAGACATTAAATGAATAAAATAAGACTTGGAGTGAATATTGATCATGTTGCAACTGTTAGAAATGCAAGAGGTGAAAAATATCCAAGTCCGTTACGCGCCGCAATAATGGCTGAGAAATGTGGAGCACACTCAGTTACGATACACTTAAGGGAAGACAGAAGACATATAAACGATATCGATTTAAAAGAAATTAAATCAAAACTTAAAATCCCCTTAAATTTAGAAATTGCTGCAACTAATGAAATGTTAAGCATAGCTTTAAGACACAAACCTAATTTCGTTTGCATTGTTCCTGAAAAAAGAGAAGAAATTACTACCGAAGGTGGTCTTAACTTAAATTATAATAAAAAATTTTTAGTTAAAATCATTTCAAAATTAAAGAAAAATGGTTCGCGTGTAAGTCTATTTATAGAACCCACATTAAAAGATGTTAAAACCTCAAAGGATTTAAACGTTGATTGCATTGAACTTCATACGGGAAAAATTTGTAATTTAATAAATAAAAAAAAATCACACAAATCTGAATTAAAGAAGATAATTAAAGCAGTAAATTTTGCTTCTGATTTAGGGTTAGAAGTTCATGCAGGACATGGATTAACCTATAAATCTGCAAAAATAATTTCAAATGTTAAAAAAATAAAAGAATTTAATATTGGACATTTTTTAATAGGCGAGTCTATATATATTGGATTACCAGCAGCCATTAAATTGTTTAAAAAAATCATAAAAAATTAATATGTCAATATATGGGATAGGTTCTGACTTAGTAGATATAAGTAGAGTCAAAAAAGCCTTAAAAATTAAAAATTTTAAGAAAAAAATATATTCAATAAATGAAATCAAAAATATTGAGAATAAATTTAAAAAAAATGCAAATTACGCAAAAAGATTTGCTGCAAAAGAAGCCTTTTCTAAAGCATTAGGTACGGGAATATCAGGAGGCATATTATTTAAAGAAATATCCATAAAAAATGACAAAAAAGGTAAGCCTTATATAGAGTTACTTGGTAAGACTAAGTCTATTGTGAATCATAAAATTAAAAAAAAATATAAAATTTTTCTTACTATTTCAGATGAGAAAAAATATGCTTTAGCATTAGTAGTTATAACTTATTAATGAAGAATCTTTTTTTATCTACAATTGTTGAAAATGTAAAAACTTTATTTTATGCGCTAATAATAGCAGTAATAATTAGGTCCTTATTTTTTCAACCATTCTACATTCCTTCTTCGTCTATGGAACCAACACTTTTAATTGGCGATCGCATATTTGTTAAGAAATATATCTACGGATACAGCAAGCATTCATTTCCTTTTAGCCCATCCTTTTTCTCTGGCAGATTTTTTTATCAAAGTCCGACCTATGGAGATTTAGTAGTTTTTAAAACTCCTGCAGATAATAGAACTGACTATATAAAAAGATTAATTGGATTGCCTGGAGACACAGTGCAATTTAAAGATGGCAAACTTCTTTTAAATAAAAAAGAGATAAGAAAAACACCTGTTAATTTCAAAAATGAAATAAGATGTGGAGCTAGAACCCCAGAAGTAAATGCTTTTAGAGAAACTTTACCAAATGGAAAAGAATATACAGCTGTTTATAATAAATCAGGAACCATGCAAAATAGTGACGAATATAAAGTGCCAGAAAACCACTTCTTTTTTTTGGGAGATAATAGAGATTGCTCAAAAGATAGTCGTTATCTTTCTAGTGTTGGGTATGTTTCCAATGAAAATTTGGTTGGGAAGGCATCGATAATATTTTTTTCTAACGACACTATTTCTGGGAGTATATTTAAATTTTGGAATTGGGATAAATCTTTAAGGTTAGAAAGATTTTTTAATCTACTAAAATGATAGATACATTAAATAAAATAGAGCAAAAAATAGGAGTCAAGTTTAAAGACAAAAAATTGCTTGCTAAAAGTTTAATACACAAAAGTCATAACAGCACTGAGAATAATGAAAAACTAGAATTTCTAGGCGATAGGGTTCTTGGCCTTGTGTTTGCAAAAACTTTATTAAAAATTTATCCAAACGACAAAGAAGGAGTAATTGATAAAAAATTTGCTAATTTAGTAAACAAAAAGACTTGTTTGCTTGTAGCAAAAAAACTTGAGTTAAAAAAATTTATTACTACTGGTGGTTCTTACAAGGGGCAAAATAGATCTGATGATAAAATTATTAGCGATGGACTAGAAGCTCTTTTAGGTGCAATATTTTTAGATCAAGGTATGTACGCTGTTGAAAAATTTATATTAAATGTGTGGGGTGAATTTTTAAAAAAATCAATAAACACTCAAATTGATGCTAAAACACAATTGCAAGAATATAGCTTAAAAAAATTTAAGTTATTGCCAATTTACACAATACAAAAACAATCTGGACCTCAACATAGTCCTATTTTTAAAGTTGAGGTGAAGATAAAAAATTCAAGAAAATATTATGCATCTGGAACATCAAAAAAAGATGCTCAACAGAATGCTGCCCAAAAATTAATATCTGATTTAAAAATTTAATATGAACTGGCAAGACGAAGGTTTTTTACTATCAAAAATAAAATTTAGAGAAAATGCTAATATAGTTAATGTTTTTACAAATATTAGAGGTAAAGTAAGCGGTATAATATATGGTGGTGCCTCAAGAAAAATTAGAAATTTTCTTCAGATTTCAAATAAGATATTTGTAATCCATTCTTCAAAATCAGAAAATAGAATAGGTTATTTTAAAACAGAGCTCGTAGAAGCAATATCTCCGAAGTACTTTAATGACAAAAAAAAAACTACCGCCTTACTTTCATTGTCTGCTATCCTGAATCTTCTACTACCTGAGTCTCAACCTTATAAAAATTTATATACTTCACTAAACAATTTATTAAATAATTTTGAAAACAGCGATTGGATTGTCAACTATATTTATTGGGAACTAACTTTGTTAAAGGAACTTGGGTTTGATCCTTTTTTAGAGCAATTTATTTCCGATGAAATTCAAACATCTAGATTTAAAAGTATAGAAATTGATAATATAAAGTATCAAGTACCGATATTTTTATTAACTAAAAAAAAAATTGATATTTTAGAAAATAAAGAAATTTCAACCGCACTAACTTTTACAAGAAATATTTTAACTAATAAATTTTTTTATCCAAATAATTTATCATTTCCTAAATCACGAATAATTTTGGAAAACTATTTTAATTGATCAGCGACCTCTAAGGAAAAATAACTTACAATTGCATTAGATCCAGCGCGCTTTAAAGAAACTAAACTTTCTAAAATTGCTTCTTCGTTAATAATCCCTTTTTTTATTCCATTTTTAATTAACGAATATTCTCCTGATACTTGATAAGAAAAAACTGGTATTTTGAAATTTTCTTTAACAGATTTTATTATATCTAAATACGGCATACCTGGTTTAACCATAACTATATCTGCCCCCTCACCAACATCCAATGCAACTTCCCTTAATGCCTCAGCAGCGTTCCTAAAATCCATCTGGTAAGTTTTTTTATCTCCTTTTAAATTTTTTTTTGATCCTACTGCATCTCTAAATGGACCATAAAAACTTGAGGCATACTTAATTGCATAGGAAACAATTTGTGTTTCATTAAAACCTTTTTTGTCTAAAGCATTTCTAATTTTTCCAATTCTTCCATCCATCATATCCGATGGCGCTATAATATCACATTTCATTTCTGCCTGAAGCAAAGACTGTTTTATTAAAATTTCTATTGTTTTATCATTATCCACTTTATTATTTTTCAAAATTCCATCGTGACCATGAGTTGTATATGGATCTAAAGCTACATCACACATGATTCCAATATCATTTTTAAATTCTTTTTTTAAATATCTTAAAGTCTTACAAATTAAATTATTTTTATTTAATGCCTCTTTTCCTTTTGCATCTTTTTTTTTTGGACTTGAATGCGGGAAGAGCGCTATAAGTGGAATTTGTAATTTACAAGCCTTCTCTACAACACGTGCTAATTCATCAATAGTATAACGAAAAACATTTGGCATAGAATCAATAGATTCTTTTTTCTTTGTACCTTCAGTAACAAACAAAGGTAAGATTAGATCATTCGCAGACAAGTTGTGTTCTGAAACAAGCCTTCTTATCCAATCAGCTTTCCGATTTCGCCTCATTCTAAGACTTGGATATGTTCCGATATTTTTCATAATTATCTTTACAAGTTTTACCTTCTGCGACAAATATAATATTATTAGTATATATAAAAGTAATTTAATGAATAAGGAACTAATCAAATAAATGATATTTTCAAAAATATGTATAGCCTCCGATCACGCAGGTTACGAATTGAAGGAAAAGATTAAAGATGATTTAATAAAGAGAAATATGCCGATAATAGACCTTGGGCCTTTGGCAAAGAAGTCTGTAGATTATCCAGACTACGCTAAAAAAGTGGCTAAAAGAGTACTTTTAAAAAAAAGTGACGTTGGAATCTTAATTTGTGGCTCAGGCACTGGAATGTCTATAACTGCTAATAAATATAAGGGAGTACGTGCCGCACAATGTTATAATAAAAAGAGTACTATTCTTTCCAGACAACATAATAATGCAAATATTATTTGTATTGGCGCAAGAATGTTGAAAAATAAAAATGCTTTAAGTTTTGTTAATTATTTTATAAACACAAAATTTGAAGGCGGTAGACATCAAAGGAGAGTTGGTAAAATTAATATATGAACAAAGAAAGTTTAAAAAATTTTTTCAATAAAGATTTGGCTAGCAGTGATCAAGATCTTTTTCAGTCGATAAACAATGAATATGATAGACAAATTAATCATATAGAACTTATTGCATCAGAAAACATGGTTTCAAGAGCTGTCCTTGATGCACAAGGTTCTGTTCTAACAAATAAATATGCAGAAGGTTATTCAGGTAAAAGATACTATGGTGGTTGTGAGTTTGTTGATGTAGCTGAGGACTTAGCTATTGAAAGAGCAACAAAACTATTTAATTGTAAATTTGCAAACGTACAACCGCATTCTGGAGCCCAAGCCAATGGCGCAGTATATTTGGCTCTTATTAAACCCGGTGATACAATATTAGGAATGAGTTTAAATTCGGGAGGACACTTAACACACGGAGCTAAACCCGCCCAATCTGGAAAATGGTTTAATGCCATTCATTATGAAGTTGTCCCTAGTACTGGACTGATTGATTATGAGAGCGTTGAAAAACTTGCATTAGAAAATAAGCCTAAACTTATTATTGCTGGCGGTAGTGCTTATTCAAGAATTATTGATTTTAAAAAATTTAGACAAATAGCTGATAAAGTCAAAGCATACCTTCTTGTCGATATGGCACACTTTTCTGGACTTGTAGCAGGTGGTGTTTATCCAAATCCTGTTGAATACGCAGACGTTGTTACTTCAACAACTCATAAAGTTTTAAGAGGTCCAAGAGGAGGAATTATTTTAACCAATCAAGAAGACTTAATTAAAAAATTTAACTCAGCAATATTTCCAGGCTTACAAGGTGGCCCATTAATGCATGTCATTGCGGCTAAAGCTGTCTGTTTCAAAGAAGCATTAGATCAAAGCTTTAAAGATTATGCCAAAAAAGTTGTAGGAAACGCAAAAACACTCTCTGAAACTTTAGTTAAAAATGATTTTAAAGTATTTTCTGGCGGAACTGATACGCATTTAATGTTATTAGATTTGAGAAATTTCAAGTTAACAGGAAAGTTAGCGATGGAAAGTTTAGGTAGAGCTAATATAACTTGTAATAAAAACTCAATTCCTTTTGATACAGAAAGTCCTATGATAACATCAGGTATACGACTAGGTACCCCGGCTTCTACAACAAGAGGATTTGATCAAAAAGAATTCATTTTAGTTGGTCAATTGATTTCAAAAGTTCTTAAAGAGCTGGCAAAAAACCCCGAAAACAATTCCAAGATTGAAAATGAAGTAAAAAAAGAGGTAATTGATCTTTGTAGGTCTTTTCCTATATATAGTAGTCTATAAAATATAAATAACTATGCTTTGTCCCTTTTGTAAAGAAAAAGATACTTCTGTAGTAGATTCCCGTCCAACCGAGGACGGTACAGCTATAAGAAGAAGACGTGTCTGTTTGTGTGGTGGTGGTCAAAGATTTACAACTTTTGAAAGAGTTCAATTTCGAGAATTAACTGTAATTAAAAAAAGCGGAAGAAGAACACCCTTTGAAAGAGACAAGCTAGCAAAGTCTTTATTCATGGCATTAAAAAAAAGACCCATTGATGGAGCCAGCATAGAAAAACTTGTAACAAAAATTTCAAGGGAACTTGAAGAAATGGGACAGTCTGAAATTCAATCGAGTGTAATTGGCAAGCTAGTGATGAACCAATTAAAAGAAATAGACAAGATTGCCTATATAAGATTTGCCTCAGTATATACAAATTTTAAAGAAGTAAAAGAATTTGAAGAATATATTGAAAAACTAGATGGCAAACAAAAATAATAATTCAAATTATCGAGATATAAAATATATAAAACTTGCTTACGAGCAAGCTATGATAAACTTAGGATCCACGTCATTAAACCCTTCAGTAGGATGTGTTATCGTTAAAAAAAATTCTGTAATTTCTTCTGGCTACACTTCCTTTAATGGTAGACCACATGCAGAAGTTAATGCTCTAAGTAAAAAACAAAACGATTATAAAGATTCCGAGATGTATATAACTTTAGAGCCTTGTAGCCACTATGGAAAAACTCCTCCTTGCACTGAGAAGATAATTAATAAAAAAATTAAACGTGTTGTATTTTCAATCACAGATACTGATCCACGTTCAAAAAAAAAAGCAGAAAAAAAATTAAATAACAAAAAAATTAGTGTAAAAAAAAATGTATCAAAAAATCTTGGCAAAGAATTTTATAAAAGTTATTTTTTACAATCATCAAATTTATTACCTTTTATTGATGCTAAATTAGCTATTTCAAAAGATTTTTTTACAATTAATCGCAATGAAAAATGGATTACAAATTTTAGATCTAGAAGATTGGGAAATTTCATGAGATCTAGGTATGATTGCTTAGTCACAACATCTAAAACTATCAATGATGATAATCCATTATTGGATTGTAGAGTCGAAGGATTGGAAAAAAAGTCCCCAGCCTTATTTATTATAGATCGTTCTTTTAATATTAAAAAAAACTCTAACATTTTTAAGAAAAAAGATAGAAGAACTTATATTCTTACAAATAAGAAAAATCCTGACAAGGAAAATTTTTTAAAAAAAAGAGGTGTTAAAATTATACAAATTATACGTGATAAGAATATAGATTTAGAACTTAAGAATATATTTTATTTAATAAAAAAGCTTGGTTTTAATAGAGTTCTCATTGAATGTGGCACAACTTTCCTAAACCAAATTTTACAACTCAATTTAATCAAAAACTTTTATTTATTTAGATCATCTAAAGTTTTAAAATCAAAAGGTCATAACAATTCGACTTTTTTTTTTATCAAAAAAGCTAAAATTTCAAAAAAAAACATAATTAAAGTAAATCTTAATGAAGATAGTCTATATAAGGTTAAATTATAATGTTTAATGGAATTATCTACAATACAGGAATAGTGGAAAGAATAATCAAAGCCAAAAATTCTTTCGAAATTGCTTTAAAAACTAAAATAAAATTTAGAAAACAAGAAATTGGTAATTCTGTTTCTTGTAATGGCACTTGTTTAACACTAACTCAAATAAAAAATAATTTAATTTTTTTTTATTTATCAAAAGAAACTTTAATAAAAACAAATTTTAATCATATAAAAAAAGGAACCATTATAAATATTGAAAGATCACTTAGTTATGGAACGAAAATTTCTGGACATTACGTTCAAGGTCACAGCGATACAACAGGAAAGATTTTGGATATAACTACTGAAGATAAAACTTGGATAATCACTTTTATTGTTCAAAAATCTTTATCAAAATATTTAATTGAAAAAGGATCGATAGCTATTAACGGTGTGTCATTGACTATTTCAAAGGTTGTAAAAAATAAATTTAAAATAAATATTATTCCACACACCCTGAAACTAACAAATTTAATCAACCTAAAGAAAAATGATTATGTAAATATTGAGTTTGATATTTTCAGTAAATATTTAATTAACTTAAAAAGATGATAAAAAAAAAGATTTCATTATCACCAATTAATTCAATTATTAAAGATGCAAGACGAGGAAAGATGTTTATTTTAGTTGATAACAAAAATAGAGAAAATGAAGGAGACCTAGTAATACCTGCATCAAAAGTAAACTCAAAGAGTATAAATTTTATGGCCAAACATGGTAGAGGACTTATTTGTTTAGCGCTCACAAAAAAACAAGTTGATAAACTATCCCTTCCTTTAATGTCTGCAGTCAATAAAGCACGTATGCAAACAGCGTTCACAGTTTCTATTGAAGCAAAAAAGGGAATTACAACAGGCATTTCAGCTTTTGACAGAGCAAAAACAGTTAAAGTAGCAATTAATGAAAACTCAAAAAAAAAAGATATTGTTTCTCCAGGTCATGTGTTTCCATTAGTAGCAAGAAATGGTGGTGTACTAGAGAGAGCGGGCCACACAGAAGCTTCAGTTGATATTTCTAAGTTAGCTAAACTGAATCCAAGTTCAGTAATTTGTGAGGTTATGAATGAAGATGGAAGAATGGCCAGACTCGACGATCTTTTGCGATTTGCTGAAAAACATAATTTAAAGATAGCTAGTATTGAAGACTTAATTTCTTACAAACTTAAAAATGAAAAATTTATTTATAATATTTTAAACAAGGACGTTAAATTTAAAAAAATAGGTTTACTGAGTGTGGGCGTATTTAGAAATAGACTAGACGGACTTGACCATTATGTTTTGAGTAGAGGAAAATTTAATGCTAGAAAATCTACGAGAGTGAGAGTGATCTCAATCAACACTTTAACAAATATTGAAAAAATAAAAGATAAATTGTATTTAAAATCAATTAATTATCTGTCTAAATATAATAATTTTGCATTAATAATAATTAAAAATCAAATTTTCAAAGACAAAAAAGGTGGCACTGTAAAAAGTACAAATACCCTAAGATACTATGGTATTGGTGCTCAAATAATTAAAGATTTAAAAATTAAAAATATGATATTAGTTTCTAGATCAAGAAAAAAAATAATAGGATTAGATGGATATGGAATTAAAATTACAAAACAGGAAATAATTAAATGAAAAAAAGAATTAAGATTTGTATTGTATGTTCCAAATATAACGATACGTCAAAACTATTAAACAGCGCCACTAAAGAACTCATTAAGAAAAAAATATCTTTCTCAATTTTAGAAGTTCCAGGAGCCTTTGAAATACCTGTTGTCATTTCAAGAAATATTAATAAATATGATGGCTTCATAGCGGTAGGATCAATTATCAAAGGAGAAACACCTAATTTTAATTTTATCTCTTCAGCTATAACTAATGGTCTGATTCAACTTTCTATTCTAAATAAAAAACCTATAGGGAATGCTGTGCTCACTTGTTTAAATGATAAACAAGCTAAATTTAGATCTAGCAAGGGCTATGAAGCAGTCATAGCAGTCTGTGAAGTTTTAAATGCCAAATAATAAACCACATGTCAGCCCAAGGGTTAGAGTTGTACAAAAGCTTTATGCCAACTCTTTAAACTCTGAGGTAGTAATTGAATATCCAAAAAGTCAGTACAAAAAATTCATAAAAGACGTAGTAGAAGGAACTATCGAAAGAAACGATCTGATTAACGAGACAGTCTCTAAATATTTATCTAAAGATTTGGATCTAAAAAGGACAGACAAACTAGTAAAAATTATTATATATGCAGCAATTTTTGAACTTACTTTTAAGCACAACAATCCAACAAAAGTTATAATTAACGAATACGTTAAAACTTCTGAATTTTTCTTAGAAAAAGCGCAAATTAGTTTTGTTAACGCAATATTAGATAAAATAGCCAAAAATATAAGAAAAACTAATTAATTTAGTTCTCAAAAAAGTAATTTTTTTAAAACTATTTCTTGCGTTTAGGTAATTAATTTGGCATTTATGCTCATCTTTATGAATCCAGTAAACGAAATTCTTTATTTAATTATTTTTATAGCATTAATAGCAGTGCTTTATAGTTACTTACTTTCTACGCAAATTTTAAATTCAAGCTCTGGTAATTCTAAAATGAAAGAGATTGCTGAGGCAATTCAAATAGGAGCAAAAGCTTATTTAAAGAGGCAATACATAACCGTCTCTATTGTAGGCTTAATAGTGTTGGCAATAGTCAGCTATTTTTTTAGTCCTCTTGTTGGTCTTGGATATTTTATCGGCGCGGCCCTTTCAGGCATAGCTGGATACGTTGGAATGTTAATTTCTGTTGAAGCAAATGTAAGAACAGCCGAAGCATCAAGAAAGAGTTTACAAGCAGGTCTAACAATGGCATTTAAGTCTGGTGCTGTAACAGGATTGTTAGTAGCCGGTTTAGCACTGTTAGCAATAGCAATTTATTATTATATTTTATTAGAATTAAATGTTGAAAAAAGAGAAATTATTGATGCATTAGTAGCATTAGGCTTTGGAGCTTCTTTAATCTCTATTTTTGCCAGATTAGGTGGTGGAATTTTTACTAAAGGCGCTGATGTTGGTGCAGATCTAGTTGGAAAAGTTGAAGCTGGTATCCCAGAAGATGATCCAAGGAACCCAGCGGTTATTGCTGACAACGTTGGTGACAACGTGGGCGACTGTGCTGGTATGGCCGCTGACCTATTTGAAACTTATGCAGTAACGATTGTAGCTACAATGGTTCTAGCCTCAATATTTTTCTCAGACAATGCTTTTATGATGATTTATCCTTTGGCCATAGGAGGCTCTTGTATTTTAACTTCTATTGTTGGCACTTGGTTTGTGCGACTAGGAAAATCTAAGAATATAATGAACGCTTTATATAAAGGATTTGTTGTGACTGCTATTTTATCTTTAGTTATTTTATACCCAGTTACTGACGGAATTTTAGGTTTAGAAACAATATTTAAATCAACAGGTAAAACTTTTACTGGATTAGATTTATATATCTGTGGTGTAGCAGGATTAGTTATTACAGGTCTACTAATATGGATAACTGAATATTACACAGGGACAGATTACAGGCCAGTTAAATCAATCGCACAATCGTCTACAACAGGTCATGGAACTAACGTTATTCAAGGTTTGGCAGTATCTATGGAGGCAACTGCAGTACCAGCTTTAATAATTGTAACAGGAATTTTGTATACAAACAGTTTAGCTGGACTTTTTGGGATAGCTATCGCTGTTACATCGATGCTTGCCTTAACAGGCATGGTCGTTGCTTTAGATGCATATGGACCAGTAACTGATAATGCAGGTGGTATTGCGCAAATGTCAAATTTGCCAAAGAGTGTTAGAAAAACTACTGATGCACTAGACGCTGTTGGAAACACTACAAAAGCTGTTACTAAAGGCTATGCAATAGGGTCTGCAGGCTTAGGAGCTCTAGTATTATTTGCTGCTTACACGGAAGATATTAAATTTTTTTCAACAGTTAAAGGATCAGCCCTTGAAGGAGTGCAAGTTAGCTTTGATTTATCAAATCCATTTGTGGTCGTTGGCTTATTAGTGGGAGGAATGCTTCCTTATCTTTTCGGTTCAATGGGAATGCAAGCGGTAGGCAGAGCCGGTGGAGCCGTCGTAGTTGAAGTTAGAAGACAATTTAAAAAAATTCCTGGTATAATGAAAGGTACTAGAAAACCAGATTATGGAAGACTGGTAGATTTATTAACCAAAGCAGCGATAAAAGAAATGATCATACCTTCTTTGTTGCCAGTTTTATCTCCAATTATTTTGTATTTTATTATTTTACCAATTGGCGGTATAAGTGCAGCATTATCAACATTAGGTGCTATGCTTTTAGGAGTCATTATTACAGGTTTGTTTGTTGCCATATCTATGACGGCAGGTGGAGGAGCGTGGGATAATGCTAAAAAATATATTGAGGATGGTAACTTTGGTGGTAAAGGTTCCGAAGCACACAAAGCAGCAGTTACAGGCGATACCGTTGGTGATCCTTACAAAGACACAGCAGGTCCTGCGGTAAATCCAATGATCAAGATTACAAATATTGTTGCTTTACTATTGCTTGCGGTAATAGCACACTAAATTTTAAAATTTTCTTTTTCCATACATTTTTTGTCTAACGCTAGAAAAGAATTTACTAACAAAACTTTTAGTTGATATATCATTCTCTGTTACTTTTTTTGAATAAGTAACTTTATTCATTTGCTCTTTGTTGTAAAGTTTTTTGCTTTGAAGAATTCCATATTTATCAAATTTAAGCTCTAAAACATTGTTAGTTTTTAAAACATTTTGCCCCAGTTTAATCATTTTACCTCTCGTTATGGTTCTTTCGAAGTAAATCCAATTATTTTGGTTTTTTATGGAAGTTGAATGTGGATGTCCTATTAATTTTATTACATCATTTTGATTAGTCTTTTGAACAATTAAAGATTTTTCTCTATTTTCTAGAAAATTAATACCATGTTGCTTGTGTGGTTCTTTTAATTGACAGTTATTTAAAAGAAATAAAAAAAATATGATATAAAGTTTTTTATAATGTTTTCTATTTATCAAAGACATCATAATATTCTATATAATAAATTAGTTGAATTATCACGAAATATTTTTTTTTATAGAGAAATTAAGCTAAAAGACAATTTTGAAACAAGAATAAATCTTATTTTTGTGCATTTATCTTTGTTGCTTATAATTATAAAAAAAAGAAAAAAAGATTTTCCTCAAAAAATTTTTGATAATATTTTCTTAAACATTGAATATCATATTAGAGAGCTTGGTTATGGAGATGTTACAGTAAACAAAAAAATGAAAATATTGACTAGAATTTTTTATGATATTCTTCTTAAAATAGATAAATCAAAATTAGTAGATTTTGAAACCAATAATGAAATTTTAAAAACTTACTTTGATGACTCGAGTGAAAATACCTCTATATTAATTGATAATTTAAGTGATTATTTCAATGATTTTTATAATTATTGTTTTGAATTAAAGACAGATAATATGCTAAAAGGACAAATTAATTTTAAACATAAATAAAAATGGCTGTACCAAAACGTAAAACCACACCGTCTAAAAGAAATATGAGACGCTCTCACCATCGTGTTAAAGCTATAAACATTGTAGAAGACAAGAAAAGTGGAGAGTATCGATTATCACACCATGTAGATTTAAAAACTGGTTATTATAACGGCAAAAAAATTCTAGACGTATAGTCTGTAAAAAAACTTCATAAATCATGAACAATAAAATTATAATTGCAATAGATGCAATGGGTGGAGAAAAAGCTCCTTCTAAAAATATAGAGGGTGTTTCTATATATCTTAAAAAAAACAAGGAAAGAAAAGATGTTTTTTTTAACTTATATGGTGATGAATTTTTAATTAAAAAAGAATTAGATAAACATAAAATCTCATCTGACCTATATAAGATTTACCACTGTACCACTGTAGTTTCAGACGAAGAAACACCTCTTACAGCAATAAAGAATTCTAAAGATAGTAGCATGTGGAAATCTATTAACTCACAAATAATATCCAATTCAAATATTACTTTATCAGCAGGTAACACGGGTGTTTTATTTGTTGTGTCTCGAATGCTACTTAAAACTATCGAGTCAGTAAGTAAACCAGCTTTAGCTGGATTGTGGCCAAATGAAAAGAATACAAATGTTGTTCTTGATCTTGGTGCCAATGTTGAATGTGATGAAAAAAACTTAATTGATTTTTCTGAAATGGGAGCAGCTTTATACAAAGCACTATTTCCAGAAGATATTCCAAAAGTTGCTTTGTTAAATATTGGTTCTGAAGAAATTAAAGGAACAGAAATATTAAAAAAAGCTTATTCAAAACTTAAAGAAATAAGCAAATATGGAGATTTTAAATTTAATGGTTTTATTGAAGGCAACAAAATTACTCACGGTGAATCCAACGTAATTGTTACTGATGGATTTACAGGAAATATTGCATTGAAAACTGCAGAAGGTACAGCTAAGTTTATAACTGACTCACTTAAAAAATCTCTTACTTCAACTATTTTCTCAAAAATTTCAGTTATATTTTCTTACTTTGCTTTAAAAAAATTTAAAGAAAAACTAGATCCTAGGAAATTTAATGGAGCAATTTTTTTAGGACTAAAAGGACCTGTAGTTAAAAGTCATGGCTCTACTGATGCCATTGGATTCTATTATTCAATTGATTTATGTTATCGTATCATTAAAGGCGATTTAATGAATAAGATTAAAAATAATTTAAGTCATATTAACAATGAAAATAGCTAGAGATAATACTAGTAAAAAAAACATCATTAAAAACATTTTTGAAAAAGCAGGTTTACCTGAAAATTACTCAGCTAATTTAGTAGATAATATAATAGAGATTTTAATTTTAAATATTGTTGTGCACAAAATTTTTAAAGTTAAAAACTTTGGAACATTCTTTTTAAAGAGGAAAAATAAAAGAGTTGGGAGGAATCCAAAGAGCAAGGTAAATTATACAATTTCAGAAAGAATTGTTGTAACATTTAAACCAGCAGAAAATTTGAAAAAAAAATTACAGATCAATGACAGAAAACAAAACTAAACTTTATAGTATTTCTCAAGTAACGAAAATACTTGATTTAAAAAATCAAAAGACAAAAAAGCCAGTAACGCACAGACTTAGATTTTGGGAGAGTAAATTTAAACAACTCAAGCCAACAATTTTATCTAGTGGAAGACGTTATTATTCGTATAAAGATATTGAAGTAATTAAAATGATAATTTATTTGTTAAAAGATCAAGGTTTAACGATAAATGGAGCGATAAAAATAATGAATCAAAAGCCTAAAGAGCTTGACGACGCAAAAGCAATAAGTATAAAAGGTGATTACTATATAAAAAAAATTAAATTTAAATCAGAACAAATTTTAAAAAAAATTAAAAAAATAAATGGCTAAAAAAACACACATTAAAGTTAGACTAGTACCTGAAAGTAATCCTGATAGTGCATTTTTTTACTACACGAGAAAGCCAACAAAAGGTGAAAAAGCTAAAGATAAATTAAAAGTTAGCAAGTATAATCCTACTACTCGTAAACATGAAATTTTTGTAGAGAAAAAATTACCGCCACACAGTAAATAAGCTATTTTTTTTTAAACTTTTTATACTCATATTTAATAAATCCTTTAATCATCACTTTCCAAATATTTACTGTAATATTAGGATCTACGTTATATTTTATAGATAATTTTTTAATTCTTTTTAAAATAAAATTTATTCTTTTTTGATCAATTACTTCTTTTTTACTTTTTTTAAAACTCAGAACCTGATCAACCAATAACGATCTTTTTTTTATCAAAGCCAGAAGTTTAACGTCAACTTTATCTAGTTTGCCTCTAATATTGTGTATTTTTGCATTTTTCATAGCGACATTTAAATCAGACTTTTTTATTAGTTAAATTATATATTAGATTTACACATGTTTAAAAATGAAAAATATAACATTTTCTTTTCTGTTTGGTTGATAGGTCTAATAACTTTAGTAGCATCAATTATCATCGTTGGAGGCCTTACTAGATTAACAGATTCTGGTTTGTCTATAACGAAATGGGAAGTTTTTAAGGGCATCTTGCCACCTTTAAATGAAGCTCAATGGGAGAAATATTTTTCAGAATACAAATCCATACCACAATATGTGCTTTTAAATACAGGGATGTCGTTAGAAGAATTTAAGATTATATTTTATTGGGAGTATTTTCACAGAATACTAGGAAGATTAATAGGATTGATTTTCTTTATTCCATTCATTTTTTTACTTTACAAAAAAATACTCAATAAATATTTAATTATAAGGCTAGTTTTTTTGTCTATATTAATTTTACTTCAAGGTTTTATTGGTTGGTTTATGGTTAAAAGTGGATTGGTCGATAATGTTAGTGTGAGTCACTTTAGATTGTCTCTTCACCTAACTACTGCATTTATAATTTTTTCATCTTTAATTTGGCTATTTATGAACCATTACTATCAAATGAAGAAAAATTTTATGCAAATAAATTCAGAATTTATTTTTTTAAAGATTCTACTATTTTTAATTTTTTTACAAATAGTTGTTGGGGCTTTTGTATCTGGTCTTGATGCCGGAAAAATATATCAAACATGGCCACTGATGAACGGTAATTATTTTCCTAGCGATGATTTCTTAAATAATTTATTTAACTTTAAAGATCCTAGCTTCGTTCAATTTATACACCGAAACATTGCATATGTGATTTTCGGATTAAGTATTTATACAGGTGTTTTTATTTATAAAAAAAAAATTACAGAACTATATAATTCATACTTATTTTTCATTTTTTTTATTGCTATGCAAATTTTACTTGGAATTTTAGTTCTATACTCAAATGTAAATATCTATTTTGCTTCTCTTCATCAAATATCGAGTATTTTTTTGATAGTTTCTTCTCTCTTTCTCTATTATCGTTCAATAAAAACTGAATAAATCACTTTTAGAAATATTTATTGTTCAAGAAATAACAAATTTTATTGACTTTACTGATCTTTATTAGTAGTTATCGCCGTAATTTAAATGACACCTTTTATTAAAAAAAAAGATATTAAAAACAACTGGTATGTTATCAACGCTGAAAATGCAGTTGTAGGAAGACTTGCCACTTATATTTCAAGAGTTTTGAGAGGAAAAAATAAAGCAACTTATAACCCTCACATGGACAATGGAGACTTTGTTGTTGTTACAAATATAGATAAAATACAATTTACTGGAAAAAAATACACCAACAAAATCTATTATAAGCACACTGGTCATCCTGGGGGGATCAAGGAAACAACACCGGCTAGGTTAAATGAGAAAAATAAATCTGATGAAGTGCTAAAGCTTGCTGTAAAAAGGATGCTTCCAATAGGACCCTTAGCAAGAAAACAACTTTCAAAATTAAAAATTTATAAAGGTGACAAACATCCTCACGAAGTACAAAATCCTACAATGGTTAACTTTAAAGATCTGAACAAAAAAAATACAATTAAAATTTAATGGAACTGCAAACTTCTATAAAAAAAAACTTACCAAAAAAAATTAAACTAGATTTTAAAGACAGTAAATATGCAACAGGTAGAAGAAAAAGATCTATAGCTAAAGTTTGGGTTAAAAAAGGATCAGGTCTTATTCACGTAAATGGAAAAAAAATGCAGGAGTATTTTAAAAGACCCGTTCATCAAATAATTGTATTGCGACCTTTAGAGTTATCAAATGTTGCTAATGCTTACGATGTAAGAGCCTCGGTCAAAGGTGGGGGGCTTTCAGGTCAGGCTGGAGCTATAATTCACGGTATATCAAGAGCTCTAGTTTCTTATGATGGTAATTTAAAAACTATATTAAAAAAAGAGAAACTAACTACACGTGATTCAAGGGTTGTAGAACGAAAAAAATATGGTCGAAAAAAAGCAAGAAGAAGCTACCAATTTTCTAAGAGATAAATCATTTAAATTTCCTATTAATTCTATCAGTGATATAAATCTAATATGTCACAAAAAAAAAATTAATGTTGTTGTCGCTGGCGCAACCGGCTACGTTGGTCTTGATTTAGTATATTATTTATCTAATCATCCTAAAGTAAAAATTTCTAATTTGTGTGCACAACAAAATCTTGGTAAAAATATTAAGTATTTTGATAAAAGAATTAAAAAAAAATTACCTAAAATTACCAGCTTAAAAAATGTAAACTGGTCAAGTGTAAATTTACTCTTTTTATCACTGCCAAATGGTGAGGCACAAAAAATTGTTAAAAATTTATATAAATATAAAAATTTAAAATTTATCGACTTGTCTGCTGATTTTAGAATTGAAGATTCGGCTAAATATACCAAATGGTATTCAATAAAACATAATGCTAAAAATTTAATTACTAAATCTATATATTCAATTCCTGAATTTACTAAAGATAAAATCAAAAAATATAGAATTATTGCTAATCCTGGCTGTTATCCAACTTCTATTCAATTAGTTCTATTACCGCTGTTAAAAAAATCTCTAATTAATACTAATAATATCGTTATTGACTCTAAATCAGGTTATTCTGGGGCCGGTAAAAATTACAAGTCTAAATTTACTCATAAAAATTTTTATCAATCAATTTTTGCTTACGGTATTGAAGAGCATAGACACATGTCAGAACTGGACCAAGAAATCAAAAAAGTTTCCAAAAGAAATATAAAATATACTTTTAATCCACATTTACTTCCAACTTTCAGAGGAATTTTATCGACCATGTATCTAGAATTAACAAAGAAAATAAGTGTTCAAAAAATATATTCTGTGCTCAAAAAAGCCCATTCTAAGAATAAATTTATTCACATAAATAAAATTAATACACCCATGGGAAATGGTGCAGTTTTAAATACAAATAACTGTGAGATATCTGTTTGCAAGACCAGAAGTCAAAATAAAATTGTAATTTTTTCTGCAATAGATAATTTAGTCAAAGGTGCCTCAGGGCAAGCTATACAAAATATGAATTTAATTTATAATTTTAAAGAAAATTTAGGTTTAAAGTGAAATTTTTTTTTTTAATAATTATTTTAATATTATCATCATGCAGCTTAAGCAAACAAGCATACGTTTGTGGAGATCGCCCCTGTATCGATAAAAAAGAATTTAATGAGTATTTTGCTAAAAGCTTATCTATTGAGGTATTATTGGATGAAAGAAAAAGAAAAAAAAATACTGATTTAGTAAAATTAAACACGAATTCGTCTATCCAAAAAAAAAATGAAAAAAAAACTACTAAACAAGAAGAAAAATTAAGAAAAAAAACTGAAAAAAAAAGATTAAAAGAAGAAAGAGTTAGATTAATAGAAGAAAGAAAAATCAAGAAAAAACTAGAAAAACTAAAAGCAAAAGAAGAAAAATCACAGGGAAAAAAAAGAAAACAAGCGAGTAAAACTTCAATATTTAATGATAGTAACGATAAAAAAATGACAAATAATAACGTTAAAAATCAAAAGCAAGTGAAGAGTTCAGTGGACAAATTATCTAATCAAAAAAAACCAACATCAAATAAAAAGATTAGCAACGATACTATAAAATCTAAAAATGCAAAAAGTATATGTGATGATATTACGGACTGTGATATTGATATAATTGCTGAAATGTTAATAAAAAAAGGAAAGAAAAAACCTTTTCCTAACATTGCATCAAATTAACTATATGACAAAAAAAATGAACATTGCAGTTGTTGGTTTAGGTAACATTGGTTCTTATTTTTATAATTATTTACAAAAAAATAAGAATGTTTTGTTTAATAAAACTAATACTGTACCTAACATACTTTATGTTTCTGCTAAATCTTTAGGTAAAAAAAGAAGTTTTAAAATACCAAAAAAATTATGGTTAAAAAATTGTATAACAGCTACTAAAAAAGAAAATATAGATATTATTGTTGAGTTAATCGGTGGTTCTGAAGGACCAGCAAAGAAATTAGTATTTGAAGCTTTAAAAAATAAAAAACATGTAATTACAGCCAACAAGGCTCTTGTTGCTAAACATGGAGATCAGTTAGCTAGAATTGCTGAGAAAAATAAAGTTAACTTCGAATTTGAAGCTGCAGTATGTGGCGGGATACCTATTATTCGATCTATAAAGGAAGGATTAATTGCAAATGATATTACTAAAATTTATGGAATATTAAATGGCACTTCAAATTATATTCTATCATCTATGGATAAGTATAAGCTTGATTATAAAGATGCCTTAATTAAAGCTCAAAAACTAGGTTATGCAGAGTCTAATCCCACATCTGATATAAATGGTGATGATGTAGCTTCAAAACTGAAAATTTTAACAGCTTTATCTTTCAATTCTTTTATTCAAAATAAATCTATATTAATAGAAGGAATTAAAAACATTGATCAAACAGACATAATTAACGCCAATCAGTTAGGTTTCAAAATAAAACTAGTTGGTGTTGCAGAATTGATTGACAATAAAATTCTACAAAGAGTTCATCCTGTACTTATAAAAAATAAATCGTATATAGCTAAGATTAATGGCGTTTTGAACGCTGTAATTGTAGAGTCTAAACCAGTTGGTCAAAGTGTTTTACAGGGTGAGGGAGCTGGCGCAGGTCCTACCACATCGTCTTTAATTTCTGATTTATGCTCCATACTTAGAGGAAATATTAAGTTTCCCTTTGTAATTTCTGACAAAAGAAGAAAATCAGCTTTGTTTGAGAGCGTTAATAATAAGAAGTTTTCAGTTTATCTAAGATTAGATGTTAAAGATAAGCACGGTGTTCTTTCAAACATAGCAGAGGTAATGGCAAAAAACAAAGTATCTATAAAAAGATTAATCCAAAATCCAACAGAGAATAAAAAAAATGCATCAATAATTATTATTACTCATCATTCTAAAAGCTCTTCTCTACAAAAAATTATCACAGTGTTAAAAGATAAAAAATACATCATAAGTAAGCCTAAACTTATTAGAATAGAAGACATCTAATGAGCTTGGACAAAAGCTATTTGGATAAATTTGTTAAAGTAACAGAATTTGCTGCTTATGGCGCCTCTACTTTTATTGGTAAGCAAGATAAAATTGCTGCTGACAAAGGTGCTGTAGATAAAATGAGAGAAGAATTAAATAAAATAGATATCTCTGGCACAGTTGTGATTGGCGAGGGTGAAATGGATGAAGCACCAATGTTATATATTGGTGAAAAAATTGGTACAAAAAATGGACCTGAATTAGATATTGCTCTAGATCCATTAGAAGGAACAAACTTTACTGCAAACAATTTACCAGGTGCCTTTTCCGTTTTAGCGGTTGCTGAAAAGGGGAATCTTTTATCAGCTCCAGATACTTATATGGAAAAAATTGTCATTGGCTCAAACTTACCAACAAATTTATTGGATTTAGATAATCCTTTAGAAAAAAATATTACCTTATTAGCTAAAGCTAAAGACAAACAAATCTCAGAGCTGAGTGCCTGTGTCTTAAATAGGCCAAGACACAATGCAATTATTAACATCTTAAGCAAACTAAAAATTAAAATAAATTTTATAAAAGATGGCGATATAGCTGGCGCATTATCTGTCATTGGAGAAAATCCTAAAAATGATATTTACCTAGGTACTGGTGGAGGGCCAGAAGGTGTAATAACTGCTGCAGCTTTATCTTGTTATGGCGGTCAAATTCAAGGTCGACTAATTTTAGATGATGATGAAATTATTAGAGCAAAAAATTTAGGAATAACAGATTTTAAAAAAAAATATAATCTTGAAGATATGGTTAAAGGAGATGTAATTTTTTGTGCAACCGGCGTTACCAACAGTGAAATTGCTAAGGGTATAATTGTATCAAGCGACAAATTTGAAGTTAACACATTGGCACTGCATAAAAGTCAGTCATTAAAAAAAAAAATTACAAATATTTATAAAAAATGAACTCTGTTTCTGTGAGAGGAAAAAATTGGATTTTAAAAGAATTCAATTCAGAAGATATTAATTTTTTTAAAACAAATTTTTTTTTAGATGAAATTGTTGCCAAGCTACTTTCAATAAGAAAAATCAAAAAAGATGAGGTTAAGTATTTCTTAGAACCAACGATAAAGAACATATTACCCAATCCATTTATCTTAAAAGATATGGACAAAGCAATTAATAGAACTATTGAAGCGATTAAAAATAAAGAAAAAATTGGCATTTTTGGAGATTACGATGTGGATGGCGCAACATCGACTGCAATTTTAGGTCAATACTTTAGGTCTTTAAAAATTAATTATGAAATTCACATACCAGATAGAAAAACTGAAGGATTTGGACCCAATGAAGAAGCATTCAAAAAATTTATTGATAAAGGTGTCAATTTAATTTTTACAGTAGATTGTGGAACATTATCGTTTAATCCAATAAATTTTGCTAAGAATAAAAACATTGATGTAATTATTCTTGATCATCACCAATCAGAAATAAAATTACCTGACGCTCATTCAATAGTTAATCCAAATAGATTTGATGATCGCTCTGAACTAAACTATCTTTGTGCGGCCGGTGTATGTTTTTTATTTTTAATTGCATTAAATAAAAGATTAAGAGATGGTAATTGGTTTAAATCTGTAAATATTGAGGAACCAAATTTAATAAATATACTCGATCTAGTTTCACTAGGGACAGTTTGCGATGTAGTTCCATTAGTTGGATTAAATAGAGCAATTGTTCATCAAGGTCTCAAAATATTAAAAAAGAAAAATAATTTGGGAATAAAAACATTGATTGAATTAAATGATATTGAAAATAACATAACGGCATATCATTTAGGTTACGTTTTAGGACCAAGAATTAATGCCGGCGGAAGAGTTGGTAAATCAACTCATGGAGCTAACCTATTGCTCAATAGAAATCCACAAGAAACTTTTAAACTTGCTTCTGAACTCAACAACTACAACAAAGAACGCCAAATTCTTGAAGCCGAATTATTAAACAAAATATTAAATTCTATTAATCACGATAGTTCAGAGCCAGTAATTATTTTACAAGGAGAAAATTGGCACGAAGGTATCATAGGGATTATTGCATCGAGAGTTAAGGAAAAATTTAACAAACCAACTATAATCATTTCTTCTATTTCTGGAATAGGAAAGGGGTCTGCTAGGTCAATTAATGGTTTCGACATAGGATCTGTAATTATTGGCGCTGTTCAAGATGGATTTTTGGTAAGAGGTGGTGGTCATAAAATGGCCGCTGGTTTTACAATCAAGATGGAAAAAATTGAAGTATTTAAAGAATTTGTTTTTAGAAAATTTAAATCGATAAATATGAATTTAGAAGATAAAAAAAAATATTATTTTGATATCGAAATTGCTCCTGCAGCTGTAAATATAGATTTTTATGAAAAGGTAAATCTTCTTTCTCCATTTGGATCTGGGAATGCCGAACCTAAATTTCTGATTCAAAATCTAAAAGTAGTTAATTCAAAAATAGTAGGAGAAAAACATATTAAATCTGTTTTAGTTGGTTCTGATTCTACGGCTATAAAAACTATAGCTTTTAACACTGTAGATACAGAATTAAGTGCATATTTATTAAAAAAGAATAATAAAACCTTTAGCATCGTTGGTAAATTAAGTCTTAACGAATGGAGAGCACAAAAAAATGTAGAGTTTATTATTGATGATATATCTGTTATTAAATAGCAAAAATTAGGTCCCATCGTCTATCGGTTAGGACAGCTGGTTTTCATCCTGCAAAGAGGGGTTCGATTCCCCTTGGGACCGC
>MDTC01170557.1_pt1 | contig 30044 bp, 23 predicted proteins | sample 811181 | NCBI WGS metagenome assembly MDTC01 (sample SAMN05326644, study PRJNA326480) | marine metagenome | isolation source: seawater | place: Pacific Ocean: North | collected 2011 | reverse complement strand
TTAGCTACTTTTGAAGAAGATAATTTATATAATCAAGAAGATGCTACCGGATTTATTAAGCTCAATTCACTTAGACTTATTCTAGATAAGCTAAAAAATAAATGAATCTGTTAAAATATGATTTTAATTTGCCTAAAGATCAAATTGCAAATAGACCAAAAAAGCCCAGAGGCTCATCTAAGCTTTTAGTAGTTGAAAAGAAAACTGGAAAAATTACCTCTACGACTTTTGATAAGATAGTAGATTATTTTTCTCCAAAAGACTTATTTATCTTTAACAATACAAAAGTAGCACCATTATCTTTAATTTTAAAAGATGATAAGGATAAGGAGAGAAAAATATTATTAGTAGAGGAGCTAGAGAAAGATATATGGAAAGTATTAACCAAAAGGCCTCAACCTCAGAATTTTAATCTTTCTAATGGATTAAGCTGTAAGCTATATAAAAATCATGAGGATAACAATTGGCTTATTAAATTTAATCAAGATTCACAGCTATTCATTGATAAGTATGGGATGATGCCGATACCGCCATATCTAAATAGAGAAGCAGATGCGGCTGATTTTATTGATTACCAAACAATTTATGCAAAAGTTCCAGGCTCTATTGCCGCACCTACAGCGGGACTTCATTTTAATCAAAGTATATTAAGTAAAATTAAAGAGAAAGAAATTGATACTAAATTTCTTACATTACATGTTGGAATGGGAACCTTTATACCTATTAAAGTTAAAGAAGTTGAGAAACATAAAATGCACAAGGAAAAATTTTTTATTGAGTCTGACTTAATTAAAAATATCAACGATGTAAGGAGTGCAGGAGGTAGAACTCTTAGCGTAGGGACAACAACTTTGAGGGCTCTAGAGGGGTCAAATCTATACGGTAAAAAATATGATCAATGGTTTGAAACAGATATATTCATCACTGAAGGGTTTGATTTTGCTCTAACAGATTCTCTACTTACAAATTTTCATTTACCAAAATCTACCTTGCTAGTATTGATTTCATCTTTTTTGGGATATGAATTAACAAAGCTATCATATGAATTTGCTATTAAAGAAAAGTTCAATTTTTATAGTTATGGTGACGCTATGCTCATAATCTAAATGGTCCCTCAAATTGCATTATGCGAATTTGAATATAAAATCATTTAAATGTCAGGAAATTCATTCGGAAATATATTTAGAATAACTACTTGGGGAGAATCTCATGGTAAAGCTTTAGGTGTTGTGATTGACGGATGTCCTGCGGGTTTAAAAATAAAAGAAAAAGATATACAAGTTGAACTAGATAGAAGGCGACCTGGTCAAAGTAGATATACAACACAACGAAAAGAAGCAGACAAAGTTGAATTTTTATCTGGAATATTTAACGGTGTCACGACTGGAACTCCTATCTCAATGTTGATACCTAATGTAGACGCTATATCAAAGTCTTATGAAAATTTTAAAGATATATATAGGCCTGGTCATGCAGATCTTAGCTACGATGAAAAATATGGTGTAAGAGATTACAGAGGTGGTGGAAGATCATCTAATAGGGAAACTGTTGGGAGAGTTGCAGCTGGTGCAATAGCAAAGAAAATTTTGACTTCTATGAAAATCAAAACATATGGTTTTGTTACGCAAATTGGGAATATAAAATCAGACAATATAGATATCAAGTTTATTGAAAAAAATCCACTAAGGATTGCTGATAAAAAGAAATTAAAGGAAATGACTGATTTGATTGACTCTGTAAGGAAGAAAGGAGATTCGATTGGAGGAATTATTGAAGTTCGATCTATCGGAGTACCAGCAGGGTTAGGATCGCCAGTGTTCGAAAAATTTGATGCTAGATTGGCGTCTGCAATAATGGGGATCGGTGGTGTTAGGGGATTTGAGATTGGTTTGGGTTTTTCAGTAGCTGAAATGAAGGGATCCGAAACTAATGATATTATGCTAGGTAAGTCAAATGGAAAAGTGAAATTTGCAACTAATAATGCTGGCGGAATATTGGGCGGAATCACAAATGGTAACGATATTGTATTAAGATTTGCTTTGAAGCCTACATCTTCAATCTCACAGGTTCAAAAATCTATAAACAGTAAAGGTAAATCAAAAAATTTACAGGTTAAAGGGAGGCATGACCCATGCTTATGTCCTAGGGCTGTTCCAATAGCGGAAGCCATGGTCAACCTTGTGCTTTTAGATTGTATTTTAGAAAACCAGACATCAAATATTAAAAAAATTAAGTAAAATCTTTACAACTTATTGAGAATACTTGTAGCTTTTGCTACACCTGCCCCCGTGTCAAATTTATGCCCTAACTCTGACAATATCCCTTCTACTCCAGCTATAACTGCAATGATGTCACCTTTATCAACATATCCCATATGGGTTATTCTGAAAATCTTTCCTTTTGCTTGATCTTGACCACCAGCAACTATCATTCCATATTTTTCTTTTAAACCTTTTACTATAAGACTTGCATCTATCCCTTTAGGTGCTTTAATCACTGAAAGCGCGGTACTTGTGCATCCTTCAGCGAAATTTTCAAGACCTATAGCTTTAAATCCTTCAACTGTTGCTTCAGACAAAATAGTATGCCTTTTGAACAATGATTCCAATCCAATTTTATCAAAATATTCTAAAACAGCATTTAACCCAATCACGAGAGTAACTGCTGGAGTCCATGGTGATGTTTTTTTTAAACTATTTTTATGTGCTTGAGTTAAATCTAAATAAAATGTAGGCAAGTCGGATTTCTTGCTAAATTCCCATGCCTTTTTACTAAGAACAATAAAGGCTAGGCCAGGAGGCATCATAAATGCTTTTTGTGAGCCACCAATCAAAATATCTATACCCCAATTATCAAATTCAACAGGAAAAGCCCCTACTGCGGTTATACCATCTACGATTAGTATAATATCATCCCTATCTTTTGTTAGTTTAGCTATATCTCTTATAGGATGCTCAACACCCGTAGAAGTTTCACTAGCTTGGACCAAGATTGCCTTGATGTCACTGTTCTCTTTTAGAATTCCCTCAATTTCTGACGTTTGTACTGCATGACCCCATTCAACAATGTGTTCGATAGTTTCAACACCATACGCTTTACATATCTTTAACCATCTTTCACCAAACTTCCCCCCATTGATAACGAGCGCTTTATCGCCCTTGCTTAATGTATTAGATATTGCTGCATCCATAGCACCGGTACCTGAGGATGCAAGTATTAAAACCTCTTCTTTAGTCATAAATACTTTTTTTAGCCCTTCAGTTGCTTTCGAAAAAATTGCCTCAAACTCTTCAGTTCTATGGTGAATAATCGGTTTAGCCATTTCCAGCATTACAAATTCTGGAACTGGAACTGGACCTGGTGTTAAAACGTAATTTTTCAATATATACTCCCCTAGGATAATAAAAATGTTAAGTTTAATATAACATTAATTGTTGAGTTAAAAAATGATTGAATTAAACCAAGCTTTAAAAATTTTAACAAAAAAACTTGAAACCATTAGAGGCTATCTTTGACCTAACTAATCTAGAGATTGAGTTAAATAAATTAGTATCTATGACTGAGAAAAATGATTTTTGGTCGGATAAAAGAAATGCACAGTCTATTTTAAAAGACATTTCAATTATAAATAAGAAAATAGATTTTTTTAAATCTTTGGACAAAGACCTTCAAGATTTAAAAGAAATTAGTGAGATTTATAATGATGATGAAATTGATAAAAATACATTAAAAGAAATCAATGACTCATTGTCTTCTTTAACTGAATCAATTGAAGCTTTTGAAATCAAAGTTATGTTGTCTGGCAAAGATGATAGCAAGAATGCTATTCTATCAATTAATTCTGGTGCAGGTGGAACAGAGGCGCAAGACTGGGCTAGCATGTTATCAAGAATGTATTTTCGATATTCAGAAATAAACAATTTTAAAGCAGAATTCTTAGATTTTTTAGATGGCGAAGAAGCAGGTTTAAAAAATTGCACGATTCTTATCGAAGGGGAGTACGCATATGGATATTTAAAAAATGAAATAGGGGTTCATAGATTAGTTCGAATCTCACCTTTTGATTCAAACAAAAGAAGACATACTTCTTTCGCTTCAGTTTCAGTTTCCCCAGAAGTTGAGGTAGACATAGATATTCAAATTGAAGATAAGGATTTAAAAATTGATACTTTTAGAGCTGCTGGGGCAGGAGGGCAACATGTAAACAAGACTGATTCCGCCGTTAGGATAACTCATATACCTTCAGGAATTGTTGTTGGGTGTCAGAATCAAAGATCGCAACATCAAAACAGGAATGCAGCATTAAAAATTCTTTCATCAAAACTTTATGATTTAGAGTTGGATAAATTAAAAGATAAAGAAAAAGAAATTAATTCAGAGAAAAAAGAAATTGGATGGGGGAGTCAAGTTAGATCATATGTCTTGCATCCATATAGGATGGTGAAAGATCACAGGATTGATAGTGAAATAGGGGATGTTGATTCATTTTTAGATGGGAATATACAAAATCTAATAGAAAAGCTTTTATCTAAAGTGAATCCTTAGGGATACAAAATATTTTATCTGATTTATAATATATATAATGATTTTTGGTGTTTTGGCAAAACCTAGGTTGAGAGGGTTTCAAAAAGTTGAAGAAACTTTTTCAAATTTTTTTAAAAAAAGGAAAGATAAAGTTCTAATTCATAATTCAATAAAGAGAAAGAATAGTTCTAATTCAAATATTGAATCTGTATCGAAAGATGAACTGGTCAAGAGATCCGATGTCTTAATTGTTCTGGGGGGAGATGGAACATTGCTTCATATTGCAGAAGAAGCAGCAAAGAACAAGAAGCCTGTGTTAGGGATTAATCTGGGCAATTTAGGTTTTTTGACTGAAGCACCTTTAAGGAAATTAGAGCTATTATTAAATGAGTATTTTAAAGATAATTTAGTTTTAGATACTAGAGAGTTATTGCAGGCAAAAATTTTAGAATCAAATGAAGTTATCTATAGTACTAGTTTTCTAAATGATGTTGTAATAAACAAAGGCGCTTTAGCAAAAATTATAAATTTAGATTTATTTATTGACCAATCCCTAGTTTCTAATATTCGGGCAGATGGAATAATATTTTCCACACCAACAGGCTCGACTGCGTATTCTTTATCGGCTGGGGGACCAATTGTAACTCCAAGGTTACCTTTGGTGATAATTACCCCGATTTGCCCCCATACGTTATCAAATCGACCTTTGGTAATATCAAATAAATCCTTAATAAAAGTTAAAATTGATTCATTCAATTCGCCTGTATTTACAACTTTTGACGGCGACTATAGCATGGAAATGGAATCAGGATTTGAGTTAGAAATTTCAAAATCATCGCTAAAGTTAAACCTATTAAGATTCAAAGATACAAAATACTTTGATGTTTTAAAAGATAAATTGATGTGGAGTAATAATTATGGACGAAAATGAAAGAGATATTTTTTTACATGATTGGGTAATTGATGAAATTCAATATCAATATGCTAAAGAATTTAATGAAATTAAAATAAATAAGTACGATTCCAAAGATAATATTTTTGAAGGTATGTATCCTGATGTAATTTTTGGAAACTATGGTCAAGTAGTTATGCTTGGAGAAGTTGAAGTAAATTCAACAATTAATGATGAGTCTGTAAGTGAATGGAAGAAAATAATTTCCCTTGGGGTTAACCTGATCGTATTCGTACCTAAAATAAAATTAAAAAAAGTTAGAGACATGTGCTGGGATAATAAGTTGATTGAAAAAATTAAAGTTTCGCCTTTTTCTGTTGATATACCTATTAAGTAAAGTGAGGATTTTCTATTTTTGAAATCCCATTAATAAAATCTATGCCTGAAATTTTTTTTTGCCCGCTTCTTTGAATTTCTAAAATTTCAATATTAACATCATTACATCCTACAACCATTGATCCGTTGATTTTTTTTATATTACCCTCTAAAATTTTTTCTGAATCATGAGCTCTGATTTTATAAACTTTTACCATTATCCCCTCTAAGGTCGTATGCGCAATAGGCCATGGATTACAGCCTCTAATCAGGGAGCTTATTTGACTAAATCTAGATTTCCAGTTTATCCTGCCATCTTCTTTAGACATCTTCGGCGCCATTGTAGCTTCATTATTATTTTGTTTATTATAAGTAACATTTAATCCATCTCTAAATCTATTAACCAGTTTAATTATTTGTTTAGCTCCAATATCTGCTAGTTTATTTGTTAATGTTAGAGTTGTATCTTCATTGCCAATTTGAATTTTTGATTGAGATATAATGTCGCCAGTATCCATTCCTATATCCATCTTCATTAATGTAATTCCTGTTTCCTTTTCGCCATTTATTATTGCTCTATTTATAGGTGCGGCACCGCGAAATTTTGGTAATAGAGATGCATGGATATTTATACAGCCAATCTTTGGTATATTAAGAATCTCGTTATTTAAAATTTTTCCATATGCAGCAACACAAATTATATCGGGGGTAATCTCTTTTAAATTTTCAAGAAAATCGGTGTTATTTTTTAGTTTTTCTGGTTGAAGATATTTTATCCCCTTTTCAATGCAATATTTCTTAACTGGTGAGAATACTATTTCTTTTTTTCTTCCAATAGGTTTGTCTGGTTGAGTCACCACTAGTTCAACATTAAAACTTTTATTTAAAGCTTCTAGGCTTGATAGAGCAAATTCTGGTGTTCCCATAAAAATAATTTTCATTTTCTAATGTATAATATTATATTCGAAATATTTAACTGGATACAATTATTAAGATTGTATATATTTTATTAATTATGAAAAAATTCTTTAATATTTTCTTAACTTTCAGCTTTTTTTTCCTTCTAACTTTAACCTCTAGTCTTAGAAGTAGCACCCTACCTGATTTAATAGAAAGCTTAACGAGCTCTGTAGTTAGGATTGAAACAACTAATATTACTAAGCAAAACCCACATATAACAGGCGATCCTTTTTTTGATGAGTTTTTTAGGCGTCAATTTGGTGATGAAACACAACCTAGAACATCAAAGGGGCTTGGATCAGGGTTCATTTATTCTTCTGATGGATATGTCGTGACTAATTTTCATGTGATAGAAAAAGCAAATGATATCTCAGTTGTTCTTGAGAATGATAATAGATATGTAGCTGAAGTTGTGGGAACAGACCCTAGAACAGATTTAGCTTTATTAAAGATATCAGGTGATATAGCTCTTAATAAAGTTAAGATTGGAGACTCTGATAAATTAAGAATTGGAGAAGGAGTAATAGCGATTGGGAACCCATTAGGTTTCGGTGCTACTGTAACAACCGGAATTATTAGTGCTAAGGGAAGGTATATTGATGGCCTGGGAACATATGTTGATTTTCTTCAAACTGATGCAGCTCTTAATAGAGGCAATAGTGGAGGACCTCTATTTAATTTCAACGGAGAGGTTGTCGGCGTAAATACTGCTATAGCTGCTAATGGCCAGGGAATCGGGTTTGCGATACCTATATCAATGGCAATTAATGTTATAAAAGATTTGCAAAATACTGGAAAAGTACAAAGAGGTTGGATGGGGGTAGTAGTTCAAAAAATTACTCCCGAAATTGCTGATTCCTTGGGACTAAAGTCGACCAAGGGGGCTTTAATTAGTAGAGTACTTAATGATGGACCAGCTTTTAAAGCAAAATTAAAAAGAGGCGATATAATTCTTTCAATAAATAAAAATAAAGTATTAACATATGAAGATTTGCCAAAAGAAGTTGGGAAATTAAAGCCTGGAACTACAGTTAGTTTAGTTGTTTTAAGAGATTCAAAAGAATTAGATATTGATATGGAACTTGGTGATATTCCCGAGCCAAAGATTGCACAGGCAACTAAATCGGATGCAGCTGCAAAAAAGTTTGGGATAATTGTTAATGAAGTTGTTGATCCTTCAGAAAATAAGAAAACAATGATATTAGTAACAAATGTCGCTAAAGGCTCTAGTAAGTCTAGGATTTTTCAAAAAGGGGATGTTATCTTAGAAATTAATAGACAAGTTATAGACAATATTAAATCATTTAATTTGGCTCTAAAAAAAATCAAGTCAGGCCAAAATTGTTTATTTTTGATTCAAAGGAAGAATAAGGATTCTGAATTAACACTTTATAAGTCCGTAAAATCTAACTGATTTTATTTTTTCTTAAAAGGTATTCCAATGTTAGTAGTTGATGGAGTAGCAAAATTTCTTATTGGTATGAGTCCAGAGTCTATAGATATTTTAGCAGCATCAATTGATAGCTTAAGTGCTTGCGCAAATTTTTTTGGATAATTTGCTTTTGAAATTGCTGTATTAAGCAATACACCATCATATCCTAATTCAAATGCCTCACATACATGAGATATTCTTCCAATTCCTGCATCGATAATTAGAGTTAAATCTTGAATCTCATTCCTGATTTTTAACAGTTTATCTGGATTTTCTAAGCCTCTACCAGATCCTATTTGTGAACCCCAGGGCATAATCACTTTACATCCTATTGATTTCATCGCTTTTACAAATTTTATATCATCTGTCGTATAGGGGAGGACTTTAAACCCTTTTTTTAGTAATTTTTCTGCAGCCCTAATTGTATTTTTCATCGAAGGTTTTAAAGTAAGATCATCTTCTATTACTTCCAATTTAATTAAATCAGTCTGAAATATTTCTCTTGCCATCTCAGCAGTTACTACAGCTTCTTCTGAAGATAAGCAACCTGCTGTATTTGGTAGAATCGCACACTTAGTTTTTTTTATCAGATTTAAAAAGTTATTATCTTCACTCTTTTTTAATCTTCTAATCGCAACAGTTATCATTTCGCACTTTAAAATTTTTACACAATCAAGAAAAGTTTTTGGTGATGGGTATCCAGATGAACCTAATATGATATTTGTTTTTAATTTAATGTCATATATTTGCATTTATCCCCCGGGCTTTGCTGTTACTACTTCAACCTTGTCCCCTTCTTTAATAATTATATCTTTATATCTCGATTTGGGGATAAATTCGTTATTAAGGGCAACGGCATAAGAGGATTGTGGTTGGGCAAAGTTCGATTTAAGTAGTTTTGACAAACTTACATTTTGATCAAGATTGATTTCAATACCATTAATATAAATTACCATCTGAATTAATTATAAATGTAATATAAATCCTTGTCTTTTGTATCTTTTAAGCAATATTTAACAACCAAGTCAGCAATGATAGGCGACAATAGATATCCATGTCTGAATAAGCCATTGGCTGAAATATAATTATTATTAATTCGAATTTTAGGAAGGTTATCAAGAAAAGCAGGCCTGCAATTACTAGATAAAGCAGTAATCCTGGCTTCAGAAAACTTTTTTGATATGACTAGTGATGAATTTAGCAATTCAATTGCAGATCTAATAGAAACAGGAGAAAAGTCCTCATTCTCTATTTCTGATGCTCCAATTAAATATTTATAATTTTCACGAGGAGTTATATAAACTGGATACCTAAAATGATTTAATCTAATAGGTCTTGAAATTTTTATTTCGGGAGCTAAAACTTCAATGATCTCCCCTCTGACACCTCTTATCTTATCTTTATTGTCAAATGTTCCTAAGCCACTGCATTCAACAACGAAATCGAATTTAATTCTCTTTTTATTGGATAATAAAATCTCATGATTCTTAATTTGTCTAACATGAGAATTAAAATTAATTATAGATCCTTTCTTTAATATAAACTCTAATAACTCGGTCATTATTTGTTTTGTGTCAATTTGACCTTCTTTATTAAAAAATAAGCCAATTAAATTTGTAGAATCAATATCTGGTTCTAAAGATCGAATTTTCTTGTTTGATATTATTCTAAACTTGGATTTAGTATATTGATTAGTTCTAAGGCATATTGACTGTAATTCGTTTTCATGATCTTTATCCGCAACAATAAGACTGCCCTTGGTTTGAAAATAAACTTTCTTCTTTAATTCTTTAATGATTTTTTTCCATCTTTCAAGAGAATCATATCCAAGATCAAAGATTTTCTTATCACTATGTATTAATTCGCTATAAGGTGATAGCATTCCAGCAGCTGTCATACTACAATTTTTAAAATTATCCCTACTATTTTTTTCAAATATTGTTACCCGGTGCCCCAATTTTGAAAACGTATATCCTATTAATAAGCCTACAATTCCACTTCCTACTATACCTATAGTTTTCTTCACATAAATATTTTACACAATGTGGGAATAGATGTTATAAAAATATATCTCTTATATGCTATATTCTTAATTATGTTTTTTTCTTATATTAAGAACTTTATTAGTAAGATTATAATTGCCTTGTTGGGATTGGGATTAGTTATAAGTCTAAGTGTAGGGACGGATATAATTTCTTTTGGGATGTCTGACAAAGTAGTCGCAGAAATAAATAATAAAGAAATTACTCTTGATGAGTTTAATTATTTTAGGAAATTAAAATTCTCTCAGTTGTCTAAGAAGCTTCTTTCAGATAAAGAAGCACTAAAAATTATTGATAGAGAGATTGTAAATACAATTGCTAGAAGAAAAGTCTCGTCTAATCAAGCATTAAGTCTTGGATTATTTGTTTCTCAGGAAGAGCTTAAAGATAAAATTGAGTCTACTTTAATGTTTAAGGAAAATGGAGAATTTATAGGTTTTGATAGATATAAAGTAAGAGTAAAAGATACTTTTGGATTAAAAGTAGAAGTCTTTGAAGAGATATTAAAAGAGGAAATTTTAACGGACAAGCTACAGTCTTTATTTTATTCATTTGTTTTTGTTTCAGATACAGAAATTGAGCAGAAGTTTATAAATGATTCAACTAAGCTTAATTTTTATGTAGTCAAATCTACAAATGAGAGTTATAAGTCACCTAACTTTAGTGAAAATGAAGTTAAAGAATATATTAATTTATTGCAAGCAGATACTAAGGAGTCCGAATCGACATATAGGCTAATTGAGATTGACTATAAGTATATTACTAAAGATATTGACATTACAAAAGAAGATATTGATACATTTATTTTAAATTATTCCGAGGAAGAGGGTGAGATTTCAGACGAGAGAGTTGTGGAGCTATTAAAGAAAAGAATTGCTATAAATTTATTTCCTGAAAAAATTGAATATTTTCATCAATTAACTAAGACAATGAGTTTTGATGAAATCGTTCAAGAACTTGTTGCAGAAAATATGATTAGGGATATTAATCTTGATAAATCATCAAAAGGAATTTCTCAAGATCTGATTAATCAAATTAAAAGAACAGATTTTAATAATAAGACCAAAGTTCTTTTTAGCGGAGATTCTATATTGATTGTAAGCAAATTGAATAAAAAGATTTTTTCTAAAGAAGAAGCACTCAGTTCACTTAGATCTAGACATTTAGATAAATATGAAAAAACTATATTAAATATGCTTATAAAATCAAAGAAGATTAATGATTACGAAGCTTTTGAACTAATTAAGGGAGATACAAGATATAGTTATGAATTTAATTATGATCTCAGTTTAGATGATTTTAATAGGATTTTAGGATCCGAAATCCCAATTAATACTATAAATGAAGGGAATTTTATACCTAAATTACAATCAACTGAAAGTGGTAATTTTGTACTTTTTATAGAAAAGATCAGAAGAGCTGATTCAGATTTCTTATTATTAGATAAAGACAAGATTAAAAAAGATTTATCAATTCCTAGAAAAGAAAAAATTTATGGCAATTTCTTGTCAGAAATTTTTAACAAGTCAACGATAAAATATAATAAAAAATATATTGAATAAATCAGCTATCTTTAAAATTCTTAATATTATCTATTGCCTTTATAACTAATGTATTTTATTATTTGCAAAAATGAGAATAAAGTCCTTATATATTAAAGGTTTTAAGACATTCTATGATAAATCTTTAATAAAATTCGATAAAGAGATTTCTACAATTGTTGGGCCTAATGGTTGTGGGAAGACTAATCTTTTAGATGCGATGAGGTGGGTGTTAGGAGAGCAAAATCCCAGATTGTTAAGATTAGATTTAATGTCACAAGTTGTGGCTGACGGAAATGACAATTTACCTAAGCAAAATTTCGCAGAAGTTTCATTACTGATAGAAAATGATGATAATGACGATTTTGTTGAAACAGAAATTAAGAGAAAGCTATATAGATCCGGAGAAAGTGAATATTATCTTAATGGAGAAAAATGCAGATTGAAGGACATTACTAGTATTATCATGTCGGCAGGAGCAGGATCTAGAACTTTTACAATAATTCCTCAAGGCCAAATTGATACTTATATAACTTCAAAACCTGAGGAGAAAAAAAACTTAATTGATGAAGCAGCCGGTTTAGCGATTTATAAGTCTAAAAGAGCGGAAACAGAAAGAAAAATTTTGTTAGTTGAAGATAATTTAGAAAGAACTAGAGATATACAGCTTGAGATCAAGAAGCAAAAAGATTCTCTGGAAGAACAAGCCAAGGAGGCAGATCGATACTCTCAGCTAGTAGATAAATTTAAAAGTCTGGAAAAATTATTTTATAAAAGTAGGTTTAGAGATCTTAATTTAAAGCTATCCGAATCAATGCAGAAAAGGAATGAATATAATCAGGAAACTTCTGATATTGAGAAAGAAAGAGATGATATTAAATCTGAGATTTTTAAAAATGGTAAGAGCCAGGAAGATATTGCAAAAAACATTGAGAACGATAATGCTTTATTGTTAAATATGAAAGAAGAGAGAATTACCTCCGGATCACAAGTAAACGTTTTAGAAAAGGAAAATGTTCTTCTAATTGAAGAATTATCAAGAGCTAAAGAAGCTAAGGGTGAGCTAAGGCAAGAAGTTGACAAATTAATTTTAGAATCCCAAGCGTTAGATAAGACCTATGAAACATTAGAGAAAAGATTACTAGATATAAATGAAGAAATTAGCTTCTCTTCTTCTGATGAAAATAAAACTTTAGGTATTACCCAGGATGAAGCTAAGGCTAGACTTTTAGATGCAGTTGAACGTTACTCATCTCTAAAAACAAGTTATTCGATAATAGAAAATGAATTAAAAGACTTATCTATAAAACAAAAGGATTATGAAGGTGAGTCATATAAAGTAGAAGAGTCTATGTCGGCTATAAAAAAGGAGATGGAGGAAATAAAGCAAAATTCTCTTAGGCTAGAATCAATTCGAGATAATTGTGAAAGTAATAAAAAAGAAGAGGAAGATAAGTTATTAAATATTAATGTGAAACTTAAAGACATAAATCATAAATACGCTAAGATTAATTCCGATATAGAGGCAACCAAGTCAAGAGTAAAAGTTTTAGAAAATATTGAAGCAACTTACGGCTGGCTTCCAGAGGGTATAAGAAATTTTGTTCATCAACTTAAAGGAAAAAGTGTAGACGGAACTGTTTCAGATTTTATTAAATCTAAACCTGGATATGAAAAGGCTATTGAATCAGCTCTAGGGGAAAAGTTAAAATGGATTCTTATTAATGATAAAGAAAATACTATAAGCACTATCCAGAAATTTAAGGAAACCTGTACAGGTAGGGGGACTTTTATATCATTAGATAATAGAAGAGTAGCCGGTGGGAGCGTAGAAATTGATCAGAAAAGAATAATGGATTGCATAGAATGTAATCAAGAAAATCGCCCCTTTTTAGCATCAATATTAGCAGATACTTATGTAACAGAGAGTATTCTAGAGGCAATAAAAGGAAGAGATAAATTCCCAAGTTTTAATTTCGTTACTAAGGATGGAGAGTTTTTTGATTCAAATGGTTCGATTTCTGTTGGGTCTGCTCCAGATAATATATTGCAAATAAAGGATGAGATTAAAGATTTAAATCATCAGAAGGCTAAGTTTGATAATGAAATGGATTTAATTCAGATTGAAATTAAAGAAATTGAGGAAGAAATTTTTAATATTAATAATAGGATTGAATCATTTAATAGTGAAATTCACTCATGTTCGGAATCATATGAATCTATTTCTAAAAAGCTGAATGATTTTAATTCTAAACTATCGGTTGAGACAAACTTAATGCACAATGTAAATTCCCAGTCAACCGATCTTGAAGCCAGTTTAACTTCAAAGAAAAATCAATTAGAGAAAATATATGATGAAATTAATTTAATTATTGAAGAGAAGAATGAGTTTGAGAAGAAATTTAATTTATTAGAAAAAGCGAAAGATATTTCTAGTTCCAATGTAGTTTTGGAATCTAAAAAGAATGAGATTAAAAATTTAAAAGTATCTTTAAATGAACAAAGTAGTGCTCGAAAGAATATTGATGAAAAAATAAATACCATTTCAATTAAAATTGAAGGAGAAACATCAAGAATTATTAACTTAGAAGATAATATAGAGTCTAATTCTTTAGAATTAGAGAAACTGAAGAAAATTAGTGATGATTTAAAAATCAAAGAGGATAACATGGAATCCAAAATCAATGACGCTAAAGATAGCCTCCATGAGATTAAAAATCTAATCACAGAGAATTCACTTAAAAAGAGTCAAAAAGAAGATGATTTAGAAATGAGGCGTCAGGAGTCTTTTGAGTTAGAATCTAACGTTCAGAAGGTAGAGTTGGAAATTGAACAATTGATCGAAAATATAAATCCAGAATTTGAAAGTAATGATATTAAAAATGTTTCCAAGGAAGAAAATGATGAAATTTCAATTTTAGAACAAAATAACGATTTATCAAAATCAAAATTCAATAAATTACAGAAATCGATTGAAACTTTTGGTCCCGTGAATTTATTAGCACCTGAGGAGTTCTATAAATTAAAAGAAAGATTTGATTTTACAGAATCGCAGATTTCTGACTTAGATGAATCATTAAATAATTTAAATAGAGCTATAAATAAGATAGACGAAGAATCGGAAACTGCTTTTCTAGAAACATTTAATAAAATCTCAGATAAGTATGATGAATATATAAAAGCTTTATTTGGTGGAGGAGAAGGAAAGCTTGTCTTAACAAATCCAGGCTCATTAAAAGATACAGGAATCGAAGTGATGTTAAAAATTGGACTTAAAAAATATAGAACCTTAAAATCATATTCTGGAGGAGAAAGAGCACTGGCTGGTATTGCTCTTTTACTCTCTGCCTATTATGTTAAACCTGCACCTTTCTTGCTTTTAGACGAAGTTGATGCTCCTTTAGATGATAAGAATATTGATAAGTTTGGGCATATGTTAAAAGAAATTTCAAAAAAGTCTCAAGTGGCTATTATTACTCATAATAAGAAAACAATGAAGTTTTCGAATAAATTAATTGGAATTACATCTAAATTAGAAGGATTAAGTGAAGTTATCCCTGTAGACTTATCAGAGTAGATTTTTAAGATTTGAATTTGAAATGTTAAATTTAATCAAAAAAATATTTGGCTCAGATAACAAGCGTGAGCTTTCTAGGATTCAGAAGATAGTTGATTCCATAAATAAATTTGAAGATGAATTAGCTAATAAATCTGATGATGAATTAAAGTCAGAGACTTTCTCTATTAGAAGTTCAATTAAGAATATAGAAGATTTAGATAAGCATCTTCCTAGAATTTTAGGAATTGCAAGAGAGGCATCAAACAGAAATCTAGGGCTAAGACCTTTTGATGTTCAGCTTGTAGGAGCCATAGCTCTTCATGAAGGTAAAATTTCAGAAATGAAAACAGGAGAAGGTAAAACTTTAGTTGCCTCCTTGGCTGTAGTACTAAATTCACTTTATCGTACTGTTCATCTGATTACTGTTAATGATTATTTAGCAAGAAGAGATGCTCTTTGGATGTCACCTATATATATTTCTCTGGGTTTAAAAGTTGGTGTTTTAAATACAGACTCTTCATATCTAGTTGAAAAGAGTATCTCGGGTGAATTCTTGCTAACTAAGGCAGATCGGAAAGATACATATTTGGCCGATGTTGTATATGGAACTAACAGTGAATTTGGATTTGATTATTTAAGAGATAATATGAAGTATTCATTAGATGAGGTTGCTCAGTCTGGCCATTTCTTTGCTATTGTAGATGAAGTAGACAGCATTCTTATTGATGAGGCAAGAACGCCTTTAATAATTTCAGGACCTACCGATAGCTCAGTTATTGATTATATAAATATAAATAATATTGCAAGAAGTCTTGCTAAAGAGGATATTACTAAAGATGAAAAGACCAAACAAGTCTTTATCCTTGATTCTGGGATAGAAAAAATAGAAAAAACTTTATCTTTATCAAACCTTTATGATCCTAAAAATCTTTCTATTGTTCATTCTGTAACTCAAAGTTTAAGAGCTATTCATATGTATGAAAGAGATAAAGATTACGTTGTTCAAGATGAAAAAATCATAATAATTGATGAATTTACCGGAAGGTTGATGCCAACAAGACGATGGGGAGAAGGATTGCATCAAGCTGTTGAGGCCAAGGAAAGATTGACGGTAGAAGAGGAGAATCAAACTCTTGCATCAATAACTATTCAAAATTATTTCAGGATGTATGAAAAGTTATCTGGAATGACCGGGACTGCTGATACAGAGTCTTTAGAATTTAACAATATATATGATTTAAAGGTATTAGTTATTCCAACTAATGTACCGATGATAAGAGATGATTTGAATGATTTGATTTATAAAACTGAAAGTGAGAAGTTTAATGCAGTTATTGAGACTATTATCGATTTTAATAATAAAAAAAATCCCATTTTAGTAGGAACAATATCAGTTGAAAAGTCGGAACAATTAAGTAAAGAGCTAAAAAATAAAGGTGTTGATCATAAAGTATTAAATGCAAAGAATCACGAGTATGAATCTGAGATAATTGCACAGGCAGGAAGAATGGGATCAGTTACTATCGCTACTAATATGGCGGGAAGAGGGACAGATATTAAGTTGGGTGGAAATCCTGATTACGCTATAGAGGAAGAAAATAATTCTAAGAGATCTCCTGGTGAAATAGAAGAAGAAAAGAACAAGATACTAGGTTTAGGTGGACTAGTTGTGTTAGGAACAGAAAGACATGAGTCAAGACGAATAGATAATCAGCTTCGTGGAAGATCAGGGAGACAAGGAGACCCAGGAAGAAGTCAATTCTTTGTATCTATGGAAGATGACTTAATGAGACTCTTTGGCTCTGAAAGAATATCTTCAATGATGACAAAATTTGGATGGAAAGAGGGTGAACCAATCGAGCACAAAATGATAACAAATTCTTTAGAAAATGCACAGAAAAAGGTTGAAGCAAGAAATTTTGAGATGAGAAAGTATTTATTGGAATACGACGATGTGCAAAATAAACAAAGAGAAGTTGTTTATGGTATTAGAAATAAATTGTTAAAAGATGAAGAGATTACTGAAATTTTATCTAATTTATCCGAGCAAGTTTTTCTAAACATTGAATCTTCTTATGAGAATTTAGATTCATTATCTGAGTCCGATTGTGCGTCAATCTTAAATACATTGGCTCTTAATATTGATGATAATTTTGGTACTTTGGATGAATTAAAGAATATTCTTGAAACCAAAATTAATGATAAAATTAACTCCTTAGGCGAACTTTATAAGCCAGTTTCAAAATATATACTTTTAACTACTTTGGATATGAGTTGGAAGGAGCACTTGTTAAGTATGGATTATTTAAGGGATAGTGTTGGCTTAAGAGCCTATGGTCAAAAAAATCCTCTAAATGAGTACAAGAAAGAAGGGTTTGAAATGTTTGAGGAAATGATTGAAAGATTTAATTATGATGCATTAAGAAGTTTCTTGGCAGTTGAAGCTGTAGATTCAGAGGAAATTACTGAATTAGAAAAAGAAAAGAATAAACAAGAGAAAGTGGAATACCTAAGTGATTCTGAAATTATTAATGATGAGAAAGAAGTAGATTTTCAATCAAAAGAAGAAGATAATTCAAATAAGTCAAAAATTATTGCAAAAAATAAGATGCTTAAGGAAAAAAATAAGAGAAGAAGCTTAGAAAAGAAAAAAAGGATGCAAAGGAAAAAGCAAAGAAAATAATGAAATTTTTAAGAATTACAACATCATCAATATTAAGCATTCTTATTTTGCTAGGCCTAATGTTCTTTTTTTCGGTTGGTTTTGGAATAGTTTTATTAATTTATTTAATTACAAAAGTTTATGGACTTTTTTTTAAAAAGAAGAAGCCGGTACATAATACTAATGTGAAAGATGAAAACAGTATTAATGATAAAATCATTGATGTAGAAGAAGATGATTACAAAATAGATTAAATGTCATCAATGTTATTGGCTAATTGAATATCTAAGTTAGATAATCCGTCTATTGAATGTGTAGACAAATATATTTCAACTTTATTATAAGTATTTGTTATAGTCGGATGGTGATCCATTCTTTCAGCTTCAATACCAACTTGAACAATGAATCCAAGAGCATCAGAGAAGTTAGAGAAAATAAATTTTTTATAAAGCATTTTCTTCTTTATAGACCATGTTGGAGCCAGAAGTTTAACTTTTTCTTCTTTTAGAGACTTTACTTTTTTTGCCATAAATTGAAGATAAACAGAAAATATTAACAAGTCAAAAAAATAAATTATAATTACAAAATGTTTGAGTATTATTTATCGCTGGGTTCTAATTTAGGAGATAAAGAGAGCAATTTATTGGGTGGTATTAATAGCCTAACTTCGTGTTCAAAATATATTGTTGATTCTTATCTCAAAATACAAGAAGTATCAAGTATCTATGAAAGTCGTCCTATCCCAGATTCGGATCATCCATACTTTTTTAATATTACTTTAAAAGCCACCTCCAATCTTGACCCATATGAGTTATTAAAGGTAATAAAATCTATTGAAAAAGATCTTGGAAGAAATACAAAAGAGATAAATCAACCTAGAATTATTGATATTGATATAATATTTGCACAAAAAATGGGAAACAACTTACTTGTTAAAGGTAAAGATAATGATGAAAAACTAGAGATACCTCATCCTCGGGCACATTTAAGAGCTTTTGTTCTTATGCCTATGATTGAATTAGACAGAGATATAGTCCATCCCACTATTAATAGAACTTTAAAAGAGATTCTATCTAAATTAAGTTTTCAGACCATAGTTAAATTGCATAGGATTAATTATTGAAAACCGTAAATGAATGTATATCATTTTGGTATGGACGGAAAACCAGCAAAATTTAAATTAGGTGCAATAGTAAAACATAAGAAGTTTCATTTTAGAGGAATAATCTTTGATGTTGATCCTATTTTTAACAATACTGACGAGTGGCTAGAAAGAATACCTGAAGATAGGAGGCCTAGCAAAGATCAACCTTTTTATCATTTATTAGCCGAAAACGAAGATAAAAGTGTTTATATAGCGTATGTTTCTCAGCAAAATCTTATAGAGGACATTGAAAAGCAACCTTTTACCCATCCATCAGTTAAATTAATTTTTGACGGAAAAGACAATGATGGAAATTACATTGTAAAACAATCAACTAATTGATTCTTCAAGTGATTTAACTGTGTTCCAAAGTAACATTGTAATTGTCATAGGGCCTACTCCCCCTGGGACAGGCGTAATAGAGCTTGCAATCTCTTTTATTTTCTCAAAATCAACATCACCAGCTAGTTTACCGCTTTCTAATCTATTAATTCCAACATCAATAACAACAGCACCTTCTTTGACCATTTCTTTTTTTATAAAGTGAGCCCTTCCTATCGCTGCAACTATTATGTCAGCATTTTTTAACACATCATTTAAATTTTTAGTCCTAGAATGACAAATAGTGACAGTAGCATTTTTTTGTAATAATAGAATTGCTGCTGGTTTTCCAACTATATTACTCCTTCCTAGTACTACCGCATTTTTACCTTCAATTTCAATTTCATAAAACTCAAGCATTTTAATTATTCCATGAGGTGTGCAGGGGATGAATTTAGGTTTTCCTTCAAATAAGAATCCTGCATTAACTGGATGAAAGCCGTCCACATCTTTTTCAGGTGCAACAGAGTTTAAGATCATCGAATCATTTATATGATCAGGCAGTGGTAGCTGAACTAAAATACCGTTAATTTTATCATCATTGTTCAATTTATTGATTAATTCTAACAATTGATCTTGAGTTGTAGATTCAGGCAATTTATGTTCTTCAGAATAAATTCCTACATCTTCACATGATTTTCTTTTGTTACGGACATAAATTTGTGAGGCAGGATCTTCACCAACTAACACAGCTGCTAATCCTGGAACCTTAGAATGTTTTTCTTTAAGTAATTTGGTTCTTTCCTTTATTGTTTCTCTAATACTAGTAGATACAAGTTTCCCATCAATTATTTTTTTATCCATTTTTTTCTCCTATGCAAAATGATTTAAAGGTCCACTTCCTTTTCCGATATCAAAGGAATTTTTTATTGCCTTGTTAATAAATTTTTTTGCCTCTTTTGTTGCATTTAATAAGTTCATACCTAAAGCTATATTACCCGAAATTGCTGCTGATAGAGTACAACCGGTACCATGGGTGTTTTTTGTTAAGTACCTTTTTCCAGGAATTGTATATATTTTGTTGTTAAAATTAAGGTAATCAATTGATTTCTTATCATTTTTAAGATGGCCTCCTTTTAAAAGGACATTGCTCGCACCTAAGCAGGTAAATATTCTAAAACATTTATTAATTTGTTCCATAGATTCGATTTTCTTCATTCCTGTAATTTCTAGTGCTTCATGTACGTTGGGAGTTACCAGAAAAGATTTAGGGAGTATATTTTTTGTAAAGTATTTAATTGAATCGGGCTTAAGAAGATAGTCGCCAGATTTAGAAATCATAACAGGGTCAATAATAATAGGAATTTTAATAAATTTTTTTAAGGCCTCATAGGTAATTTTCATAATAGATTTATCGTATAGCATTCCAATCTTTATCGCGGAAATATTAAAATCAGCTCTAATGGCATCAATTTGATTTTTAATTATCTTAGGAGGTATTTTTTTAATTGAAATGACTTTTTTTGTATTCTGTGCTGTTACACATGTTATCGCAGTTGTAGCAAAAACTTTTAAAGTATTAAGTGTTTTAATATCTGCTTGAATTCCAGCGCCACCACCTGAATCAGAACCTGCAATACATAAAACTATAGGGATATCCTTTTTCTTCATTAAAGTAATATTTTAATAGATTTTCTATGATATAAAAGGTTAGAAAAAATTTTAATTTTATCTGTTATTTAGGGTAAAATTATATTATTATCCCCTGTTGGCTTTGTTATGAAAAAGAATAGACTTTTATATGAAAAACAGTTTGAACACGATGCATGCGGAGTTGGATTCGTTGCTGATATTAATGGTAAAAGAGTCAATAAAATCCTCCAAAAGGCTTTGGAAGGAGTAGTTAATCTTACTCATAGAGGTGCTGTAGGGGGAGATAAGAAGACTGGAGATGGAGCAGGGATTCTAACTCAGCTTCCATTAGAGCTTTTTAATGAATTTCTAACTAAAAATAAAGTTGAGAATATAACTTTAGGAAATTTCGCTGTAGGTATGTTTTTTCTACCTAATGCTGAAACTCCGGAATTTCATCAATGTATTGAAACCATAAAAAGTTTGGTGAGTAAAGACTTTAATTTGATTGCAGTTCGAGAAGTACCGGTCAATCCTTCAACTATAGGAACAAAAGCTAGGGAGAGCCTACCTGAAATATACCAATTTTTTGTTTCTTCAAATGATTTTACTAATCAAGATGATTTTGAAAGAGATTTATACAAGTTGAGAAAGACAATAGGGTCGAAGATTGATAATATTAAAGATTATTATTGCTGTTCTTTTTCATCTAGGACTATCCTTTATAAAGGAATGTTGCAAGCACATCAGCTGGATCAGTTTTATCTAGATTTACGAAATCCTAATTTTAAGACTTCAATTGCAATTTTTCATCAAAGATATAGTACTAATACATTTCCAGATTGGAAGAGAGCTCACCCATTTAGAACCTTAGGGCACAACGGTGAAATTAATACTATTCAGGGAAATAGGAATTGGATGAAAGCAAGAGAAAATTGCGCCAGTTCTGATGTTTGGGGAAAAAACATAGAATTATTAAAACCTTTTATAGATGAAGACGGAAGTGATTCTTCAGAATTAGATAATGCTCTTGAATTAATGACTTTGTCAGGAAGGAGTATTTTAGAATCGATCTGTATGCTAGTACCTGAAGCATATGAAAAAATTTCTGATTTGCCTGATAGTGCTAAAGCTTTTTATGATTATAGCTCATGTATTGTTGAGCCATGGGATGGCCCTTCTGCTATTGTCTTTACTGATGGAAGATATATCGGGGCAATTTTAGATAGGAATGGGTTAAGGCCAATACGGTATCATATAACCCACGATGATATGATTATTTTAGGTTCCGAAGCTGGAATGTTGAACCTTAATCCTAGCGATATAATTAGATCTGGAAGGGTTGGACCTGGGAAAATATTAGCTGTAGATACAAAAGAGAAAGTTCTTCTTTTTGATAAAGAAGTAAAAGACAATATAGCTGAGAATAAAGACTTTATTAAATGGGCTGGCGAAAAGTTCTTAAATGCTAATGAAATAATTAAATCAAATGAGAATGATATAAAGGAAGAATTAAAAATTGATGATGATAATTTGCTTAATCTCCAGAAAGCGTTTGGATATTCATTAGAAGATTTAGAAAGGCTAATTGAACCTATGAGCCTTACTGGTAAAGAGCCGATAGGTTCGATGGGGGACGATACCCCAATTGCTGCTTTGTCCTCAAAGCCGAAATCAGTCTTTTCTTATTTTAAGCAAAGATTTGCGCAAGTCACTAATCCACCTATCGACCCTTATAGGGAGGACAGTGTAATGTCTCTTAGGGTTGTAATTGGTGATAAATCTAATTTTTTCAATTCAATCAATGATAATAATGATTATCTATTTTTTGATTCACCAGTTCTTACTGATAAGGAGTTCTTGTGGATTAATAATTTAAAATCATCTTCATTTAAAGTTTCAAGATTAGACACTTTGTTTAATATTGCTAGGCCCAATTCTTTAGAAGAATCTTTAGTTGAATTAAAGAATGCCGCAATGAAAGAAGTTGAAGATGGTGCCACTATTTTAATCTTATCAGACAGAGCGATATCTAAAGATTTGTGTCCTATTCCTATAATGCTTGCTGTAAGCACTATTCATAACCAATTAATTTCTTCTGGCAAAAGAATGAATGTATCAATTATAGTTGAGAGTGGAGAGGTTAAAGAAGATCATCATATATGTTGTTTGTTGGGATACGGAGCTTCTGCTGTAAATCCTTACTTAGCTTTTGCAAGCGCAAATAATTGGATGAGAAAATTTGACGGAAGTATAGATGCTTACGAAGCTAACTATAAATTAGCATTAGAAAGAGGGATTTTAAAAGTTATGTCGAAAATGGGAATAAGCACAGTTGCAAGTTATACAGGGTCACAAATATTTGAGATAATTGGCATTGATGAAGAAACATCAAATAAGTTTTTCCCAGGGACTGTAAGTAGGCTAGGGGGTGTTTCATTGGAAAACTTTCAATCAGATACTCTATTGCTTCATTCAAGAGCATACGAAGAAGATAATGATAAATTAAAAGAGGAAGGAATTTACAGATTTAGAAAGGATGGAGAATTTCATTCTTTAAATCCTCCAGTATTTAAAGCTATAAGAAGAGCTTCAAAAACTGGATCATATGATGATTACAAAAGGTTTGTAAAAATGTCAGAAGATAGACCACCATTTCTAATCAGAGACTTGTTAAAGTTTAATTCAAAAAAACAAATTGATATAAATGAAGTTGAATCAGTTGATGAGATTATGAAAAGGTTTAGAACAGGTGCGATGTCTCATGGTGCTCTTAGTACAGAAGCACATGAAGCCGTAGCAATTGCGATGAATGAAATAGGTGGTAAAAGTAATAGCGGTGAAGGAGGAGAGAATTCTGAAAGATTCACTAAGGATGACAATGGAGAGCTAAGAAACAGCGCTATTAAACAAGTTGCTTCTGGAAGATTTGGTGTTACGCCCGAGTATTTGGCTTCTGCAAAACAAATAGAAATAAAAATGGCACAAGGAGCTAAACCTGGTGAAGGAGGACAAATTCCAGGAGAAAAAGTCACACAGGAAATTGCATCTCAAAGATTGTCAGTTCCTGGTGTGGGATTAATTTCGCCCCCACCTCATCATGATATTTATAGCATTGAGGACTTGGCCCAATTAATTTATGACTTAAAGCATTCAAACCCTGAAGCAAAAGTTGGTGTTAAATTAGTTTCTGAAGTAGGAGTTGGTACTGTTGCTGCAGGAGTCGTAAAGGGCTACTCAGACTATGTACAAATTTCCGGTTCAGAAGGTGGAACAGGTGCTTCACCGTTAGGATCAATTAAACATGCAGGCATCCCTTGGGAAATGGGATTAGCGGAAACACAGCAAGTATTGGTAATGAATGATTTAAGAGGAAGGGTTTGCTTAAGCGTAGACGGAGGTTTCCAGAAAGGTTCTGATGTTGTTAAGGCTGCCATTTTAGGCGCTGAGGAATTTGGATTTGGTACATCGGTTTTAGTAGCTTTAGGTTGTGTTATGGCACGACAATGCCATGTTAATACTTGCCCTGTCGGAATTGCATCTCAAAAGCCTGAATTGAGAAAGAAATTTCCTGGTGTTCCTCAGGAAGCAATAAATTATCTTTATTCTATAGCTTCCGAGGTTAGAGAAATTTTAGCAGGTATTGGGGCAAAATCACTTGATGATATTATAGGTAGAACTGAATACCTTAAGCCTAATGTGGATGTTGATTTCCAAAAAACAAAAAACCTAGATTTATCTAGATTAATTGCAGATCCAGATCCTTCAAATTTAAAACCAAGAAAGAAAATAATGGAGAGAAATAATAGAAATGAAGAGCCCATTGATTATGAGCTAATCAATATTTTTACATCCAGCATACATGAATTTAAGAAGAATTCTTTTGACATGATTATTAGAACGAAAGATAGATCCGTTGGTGCTATTCTTTCCTCAGCTATAGCAAAGAAGTTTGGCAACAAAGGTCTCCCAAATGACACAATATCAATTAACTTTAGAGGCAGCGCAGGGCAATCCTTGGGCGCATATCTTATAAATGGTGTAACGATTAATCTTGAAGGGGAAGCAAATGATTATGTTGGGAAATCTATGCATGGAGGAACAGTTGTTATATACCCTGATAGAGAGTCAAATTTTTCATCTGATGGAAATTCTATAATTGGTAATACGGTTCTATATGGTGCTACGGCGGGAACCTTGTTTGCGGCCGGGACAGCTGGTGAAAGATTTTGTGTTCGTAACAGTGGGGCTGTTGCAGTAGTAGAGGGTGTTGGCGATCATGCTTGTGAATATATGACTGGAGGCGAGGTGTATATTTTTGGTCCAATTGGTAAAAATTTAGGTGCAGGGATGTCGGGAGGAATCGCATATATCTTGAATGAAAATAAAAATATATATGACCAGATTAATCAGGATATGGTCTCGATTGAGCAAGTAAACGCAAAAGATTTGATAAAATTAAAAAATATGCTTGTAAGACATACTGAAGCAACTAGAAGCAAAAGAGGTTCAATGCTTCTAAAGAATTTCGACGAAATAAAGAATCAGTTTATTAAAATTGTTCCTAAGGAAATCTCAAAATTACTAGAATCAAAAGGTATTAATATAGACGATTTTGATTTTATAAACCCGAATTTGGATTAGATTTTATTGCTACTAAATACTGGAAAATTATTATCCACATTAACATCATTTGCTTTAATTTTTTGGAGTCCACGCATTGCAATCATGGCGCCATTATCAGTGCAGAACTGATTTGATGGAAAAATTGCCTTATCTCCAAAAAGATTCTTTCCTACCTCTCTCAATCTTGAGTTACATGCGACACCACCAGCAAATAATATATTTTTGGCATTATAATCGATAGCAGCTTTTTTTGTTTTTTCTATAAGTGATTGAACAATTGCTTCTTGATAGCAACATGCAATGTCGGGAATTTTTTCTTTCCAATTTAAATTTTTGTCAATAAAATGTTTTAAAGAAGTTTTAAGTCCACTAAAACTAAAATCAAAATCAGAATCTAGGCTGGCAATTGGGAAGGAATGAAATTCCCTACTCCCCTTTCTTGCTAAATTATCTATTTCTATTCCTCCAGGATAGCCTAAGCCAAGAATTTTTGCTCCTTTATCAAAAGCTTCACCTGCCGCATCATCTCGAGTACTAGAAAGAAGAATAAATTCTTTTTGACTCTTTAGTAAATATAAGTTTGTATGTCCACCTGAGGCAACAAGACATATCGAAGGAAAGTTAATTTTATTTTCAATAAAACAAGATGCTATATGTCCTTCTAAGTGATTGACTGGGAAAACGGGAATATTTTTTAATAAACCGATTGATTTAGAGGTGGCAACACCAATCATTAAGCAATTAATTAGACCAGGACCATTAGTTACAAATAAATATTTAATTTCACCTATTTCTTTCTTTGCATCTTTTAGAGAGGAATTTATTACAGGTAGTATTTTTTCTAAGTGATTTTTTGATGCAATTTCAGGAACAACACCCCCATATTCTTTATGGATATCAATTTGACTGAAAGTCGAATTTGATAAAACTTCCGAATTGGAATTTATCACAGATACACTGGTTTCATCGCAAGATGTTTCAATCCCCATTATGTAATACATTTTATTAAATTAATCATAAGATATTTGTTTTACAAAATAAACTAATTATAAAATTTATGTTAAAATGAGAATATATATGAAAAAGAAAAATAATAATATACTTGATAAGGGTCATGATACTATAACGAGGGAACCTTTTCCTAATTCTAGAAAAGTCTATCTGCAAGGATCAATACATCCCTCAGTTAATGTAGGTATGAGGGAAATTCAAATCTCAGAATCTGATAATTTTTTTTCATCTAACCCTAAAAATTCAAATGCTTTTTTTACAACATATGATACAAGTGGTCCATATACTGATACAGAAATCGACATTGACATTACAAAAGGACTTCCTAAAATCAGAGAGAAATGGATTATGGAAAGAGGTGATGTAGAGGTTGCATCTAATTTTTCTTCAGTATTTACAAATTCAGAAAGAGCAAAGAAAGATTTAATACCGCTAAAATTTCTAAATAGAAAACCACTTGTTGCAAAGAATGGAAGCAATGTTACTCAAATGCATTATGCAAGAAAAGGGATGATTACTCCTGAGATGGAATATATAGCGATTAGAGAAAATCAAAATATTGAAAACTTTATAGAAAAAGAAAATTTACTGAACAGTCATGAGGGCGTTGAATTTAATACGGATCTTCCGAAAAATTTAATTACACCTGAATTTGTTAGATCAGAAGTTGCTTCAGGAAGAGCAATTATTCCTTCTAACATTAATCATCCAGAGGCAGAACCTATGATAATAGGTTCTAATTTTTTAGTAAAAGTAAATTCTAATATTGGAAATTCTGCTGTTACCTCAAGTATAGGTGAGGAAGTAGAGAAAGCAGTTTGGTCTTGTAGATGGGGCGGCGATACTTTAATGGATTTATCTACTGGAGCAAATATTCATCAAACAAGAGAGTGGATTATCAGGAATACTCCAGTTCCTGTTGGTACAGTTCCTATTTATCAGGCTTTAGAAAAAGTTAAAGGAGCAGCAGAGGATTTAACTTGGGAGATTTATAGAGATACTTTAATAGAACAGGCAGAACAAGGTGTTGATTATTTTACTATCCATGCCGGTGTCTTGCTTCGCTATATTCCTATGACAGTTAAAAGAAGAACTGGAATTGTTTCTAGAGGTGGGTCAATTTTAGCAAAATGGTGCTTATCTCATCATAAGGAGAATTTTTTATATACTAATTTCGAAGAGATTTGTGAGATTATGAAGAAGTATGATGTTGCGTTCTCACTTGGGGATGGTTTAAGACCAGGCTCAATTTATGATGCGAATGATGAAGCACAATTTGCTGAACTAGATACTTTAGGAGACCTTACAGACGTTGCATGGAAGCATGATGTTCAAGTTATGATTGAAGGGCCAGGACATGTTCCAATGCAAATGATAAAAGAGAATGTAGATAAACAGGTAGATATATGCAAGGGTGCACCTTTTTACACTTTAGGGCCTTTAACTACTGATATTGCACCTGGTTATGATCATATTACATCTGCTATTGGTGCTGCAATGATTGGATGGTTTGGAACTGCTATGCTATGTTATGTTACCCCAAAGGAACACTTGGGTTTACCGAATAAAGAAGATGTTAAGGATGGATTGATAGCTTATAAGATAGCTGCTCATGCCGCTAATTTGGCTAAAGGACATCCATCAGCTCAGCTTAGAGATAATTTGCTTAGTAGAGCAAGATTTGAATTCAAGTGGGAAGATCAATTTAATCTTTCACTAGATCCTTATACAGCTAAATTATTTCACGATGAAACTTTACCCTCTGACAGTGCTAAGGTTGCACATTTTTGCTCTATGTGCGGTCCTAAGTTTTGTTCTATGAGGATAACTCAAGATATAATGAAAGAGTTTGGTGATGATAAATCGTCAGAAAATAACGAGATACAAAAAGAATTGGAGAAAAAGTCTGAAGAGTTCAAAGAGGCTGGCGGTAATATATACGTTAAGCAAAACTAGTTAGATAATTTTTACACATTATGCCAAAGAGAGTCGATATCCAATCTATTTTAGTAATTGGTTCAGGTCCTATAGTCATTGGACAAGCATGCGAGTTTGATTATTCAGGGACACAAGCCTGTAAAGCTTTAAAGGAAGAAGGATATAGGGTGATACTAGTTAATAGTAACCCTGCAACAATAATGACCGATCCAGATTTTTCTGATAGAACTTATATAGAACCATTAAATGCTGAGACATTAGAGAAAATCATTATCAAGGAAAAGCCAGATACTATTTTGCCAACTATTGGCGGACAAACTGCATTGAATTTGGCAATGGAATTAGATGCTAAAGGAATTTTGAAAAAATATAATGTTGAATTAATTGGGGCTAGTATTGATGCAATAGAAAAAGCTGAAAAAAGAGAAAGTTTTAAAAAATCTATGGAGTCAATCGGATTAAGGGTTCCAAAGAGTACAATTATTTCTGATTATGATAACGGCTTGACACAGATAAAAGAAATTGGTTTCCCTGCTATCATCAGGCCCTCATTTACTTTGGGTGGAACAGGTGGAAGCATTGCTTATAGTTTTGATGAATTTAAAAATTTGCTAAAAGATGGACTTGAAGCAAGTCCAATATCAGAAGTACAAGTTGATGAGTCTATCATTGGCTGGAAAGAATTTGAGCTAGAGGTTGTTAGAGATAGCAAAGACAATGTTGTAATAATATGTTCGATTGAAAATTTTGACCCAATGGGCATTCATACTGGAGACAGTATCACTGTTGCGCCAGCACAAACCTTAACTGATAAGCAATATCAGATACTAAGGAATTATTCTATAGATATAATAAGAGAAATTGGTGTTGATACTGGTGGCTCAAATATACAGTTTGGTATTAATCCAGATAATGGTGATGTTGTTGTAATAGAAATGAATCCAAGAGTTTCTAGAAGCTCAGCCCTTGCTTCAAAAGCTACAGGATATCCTATAGCAAAAATAGCTGCTAAGTTAGCTGTTGGTTTTACTTTAGACGAGCTCCCAAATGATATCACAAGAGATACACCGGCATCCTTTGAGCCTACATTGGACTATGTTGTTGTTAAGATTCCTAGGTTTACTTTTGAAAAATTTCCACAAACTAAAGCACAGCTTGGAACACAAATGAAATCTGTTGGCGAAGTCATGTCAATAGGAAGTACCTTTAAAGAGGCATTAGGAAAGGCGATAAGATCATTGGAGGTTGATAGCGTTGGATTTGATAAAATGGAACCGAGTAAAGAAAAAGTTTTAAACATTCTTTCATCAAACAGTCCAGAAAAGCTATGGTACTTGGGGGACGCTTTTAGGTTGGGAATGAAAGTTGATGAAGTTTTTGATATT
>MDTC01185082.1_pt1 | contig 30049 bp, 27 predicted proteins | sample 811181 | NCBI WGS metagenome assembly MDTC01 (sample SAMN05326644, study PRJNA326480) | marine metagenome | isolation source: seawater | place: Pacific Ocean: North | collected 2011 | reverse complement strand
GCGCCCACACCACTCCCCCGGAGCGGCAAAGTCAACAGGGCAAGCGGCGGCAAATAAACCTTTCGTTCAGTAACACGTTTACAGTGGAAATAGGGGTCGGTAAATGTTAATTTCCACTGTAAATTTTCATCATCTTAGTCTTCTCAAACGTTCTCTGAGGTGATTTATTTCCGTTTCCTGGTCCTCTGGATGTTGGTCCTCTTGATCAAATCTATTCTCAAATCGCTCCTCTACCAGGAACACCTTTCCAGCTACGTCTCCAAAGGCTATACCGCCCCCTCCATAACCACAAACCACAATCCTTTCGTGATGCTTGAAAATCTCTGAATGAGATCCATCTGGTGAAATGGATAGGAAGCTCGACTTATCTTCCCATACCGAAGCCCACAGGTCATTACCGTTCGGACCGACTCCTAATGACAAAATCTCCCTATTCAAATCGATTTCAGTCCCATTCCTTAGAATCAGTCCTTGTTGGTCACCACACGCCCAACCGTCTTCTAGACTGATGAGTGATGTTATCATCTCACCAACTCTCCCGTACAACTCTCCTTTGGAATTACAAATACTGCCATCACTCAGTCCGAATATTGCCATATTGGAGCTATCACAACCAATAGTAACCGGTGACGAGGTCACGAGCGGCATATGCTCCACGCCACTCTCATTCACCCTCACGAAACCACAGGATGGTCTGCCCATTCCAATAACTATCCCATCATCAACTCCCATGTGCCACCCTTTCTCAGCGAATGACCATCTTTCTACTAGTGAACCATGGTCATTGAATTTCCAAAGCGTCGACTCAGTATAGTCAGAGATGTCTATCTCATAGACAGAAGATAATGCCCAGATAAACCCGTTCCAAGTGACAACACTATCACTCGAACCTTCTAGTGACGAGTTCCACAGGATCTTTCCTGAATTCATACTAATAGCGACTAGATTAGATGAACAGGAAACATATAGAATATCTCGAGATATAGCTAGATCTGATATCGGACCCTCTATCTCAAGATCAAATACTAGCTGACCAGTCTCGATTGACCAGGATCTGATAACGCCTTCCTTTGAGCCTGCAATGACTATATCCGCACCAAACAAAATAGCGCTACAGCAACTTCCTAAATCTCTGATGAATGATGAAGCATCCCCAAGATTTCTGGTCCGCATAAATCTCCTATGAAGGCTGTGGATATCGTACTTCCGTATACATGATAGGTCTATACTGAATAAAGGCGCTTCACCTTATCTCTCAGATAATCAACGAATGCCTCTGGCGATGGAGCCTCTCCAGTAGCCTCCTCGATGAGCTTAGCAGGCTCAAGAATGCTCCCGCGTCCATGCACCTTTCTTCTCATCCAATCGAGTAACGGCGAGAAGTCCCCTCTACTAATTTGCAAATCATGCTCAGGCAAGTCTTCCCTAGCCGCGGATAATAGTTGGGCAGAATACAGATTTCCAAGCGTATATGTCGGGAAGTATCCAATCGCCCCCATTGACCAATGAATATCTTGCAGTACTCCCGAAGAGTTGTCCGTAGGCCTCACTCCCAGATATTCTTCATACATATCATCCCACTTTTCGGGAAGCTCATCAACCTCTAAATCTCCAGAAATCAATAGCTTCTCGATCTCATACCTGATCATAATATGGATGTTATACGTTGCCTCATCTGCCTCAACACGAATGAGACTGGGCTCTACAACATTTACCGCTCTCCAAAGCATTTCTGCATCGATATCTTGCATCTTCTCGGGAAACGCCTCTTTCCAAAGAGGTAGGGACCAATGACAGAACTCGAGAGAACGACCGATCTGATTCTCCCAGAGTCTACTCTGGCTCTCGTGGATACCTAGTCCATTGGCCTTCCCAGCAGGTTGGAAGTCCAGCTCTCTCGGTCGCCCCTGCTCGTACGTTCCGTGACCTGTCTCATGCATGGAACCGTAAAGTGAACCAAATGGGTCATGTTCACTATATCTTGTCGTCCATCTGACATCATCAGGATTGGGGCCCCCACAGAAAGGATGTGTGGAAGCATCTCTCCTGCCAGCGTCAAAGTCGAAGCCAATCGATTCAGAAACCATCTGACTGAGTCTTTCCTGTCCCTCCTGCTCCCACGAGTTTTCGGTAACCCATGACACATTTGGCCTCTTCCCTCTCTCAGCAACAGACTTGATCAAAGGAGCTACTTTGTCTCTTAGGCCCTCGAATAGAGGATCAAGACGAGACACCGTCAGTCCAGATTCATAGATATCAAGCAGGGCGTCATATCGCAGATTTTCATACCCCAGGTAGTCTGCTTTCTTCCTTGCGAACTCAATGGATTTGGCCAAATCATTCCTGAATATCGAGAAGTCATTCTCCTTCCTAGCTTCAGTCCAAGAAATGAGTGCTCTGGAATTATGTTTAGCCATTTCAGATACGAACTCTGTTGGCAGTCGAGTAGCCTTGTCGTATGACTCTCTAGCAAGCCTTATGTTGGCCATCTGAATTTCGTCCAAGTCCTCTCTTCCTTCCAGCTCATCGAGTAATTCTCCCATTCTAGGGTCGGTCTTTCTTGTATGGCCTTCCTTGGATACCCAGGCCAAATGTTCTGCCCTCAGTGCCGCGGCCCGGGGCGGCATCATCACCTCTTGGTCCCAACCGAGTAGACTACCTAGTTGACCAATAAGGTCTATGTCTTTCAACCTCTGGAGTAACTCGTCGTAGTAGTCCATCATGCTTGAGACAGGTGTCCCGCTCATAACTTAAGCCATCATACTATTGGGATACGCCCAGAGCTGATCCGAGAGCAACCCCAATTGCATATGATATCAGGCTAACGCCACCTAATATGCCTACCATCTCCATGAATCGGGAGGTGAAAGATACTTTTTCTACTACCGAGGTGTAGAAATTGAAGACACCAACTATGGCCAAGCCGATAATGAACGTACCAACTAAAGCGAGAACGTGCGTATCTAGGCCAAACGCACCGGAGCCATCAGGGTCGATGATCAGATAGGGAGATACGAGGAGCATGACTGTAATTAGATATGAAATCCAAGTGAAGAATGCAGATCTTATTGCAGATACTTCCCGTTTCTCAGCCCGTGATGAAAGATACTCCGAGGCACCCATACTGAATGCCGCTGCAATCCCAGTTACCAAGCCAGCCAGTGCTACCAAATCTAGATCTTTGAGAGCGAACGTTAATCCTGCAAGAGCACCAGTCAATTCGATCAGTGCGTCGGACATTCCCAAAACTATGCTTCCAGAGTAGCGCAGCCTCTCTTCATCCAACATGGAAATCATATTCTCCTCATGTGCCTCCTCCTCCTCGGCAATCTCATTCAGACCGAGCTCTCGATATTCTGAGGTCACATCATTTTCTGTGGCCTCCATCATCATTATGGAGAAAGTGAATCCAAAAATCCTAGCTAGAAGAATCTGCTTAATTATTTGCAATTTATTCGGAGTGACTACTTGCCCGGTCATCTTAGAGATGAATACCTCATGCCTCTCTTCTTCCAGTGCAATTCCTTCTAATATGGCCTTATTGACTGGATTATGCTGCATCTTAGCAAGCCTTCGATATACTTCCGCCTCAGTGGCCTCCATCCTCTGCAGTACTAGGAGACGCTCTAATCTTGCCTTGTCCACAGTAGATCAATCAACCCAACCCTATTTAACTCATCCAATCTAACCGAATCTATGATGAGTTCTAACATCTTCCAGCAGGATGTGCTACCGCGGAACGTGACCGTGTTGCTGGTCCTCATCCTCCTCTGCCCCTCTCTATCTGGATGCTTAGGGTCAGATTCGGAAAATGATAAATCTGAAGATGCTATCCATTGGCTACCGGCAGTAGAAGATCGCTCAGAAATGACATATAGAGATGATGACGTATTCAGTAGGGTCTCCATAAATGGATCACATCTGGTCGGGGAAGTCCAATCAATATTCATCCCCGTTCCCTCAATATCAGTATCCGATGGGGGAGCGGGACTGACTGGAGGGGCCGAGGTCCATCTTGGTTTGTGGCTTCCCGTTGTAGAGGGGTGCGATCTCGAATCAGAAACCGTATTAGAAGAATGTAAGGTACCTGTTATAGCTGAAATTGGGCCATATTATGACGATGGTGATGTTGACGCCTTAACTCCTGCAGATAGACTAGGAAGATTCCTCATCGAAAACTACGTCCCACATGGATTTGGAGTGGCTCAGGTTTCGGTCTTTGGAACAGGACAATCGAATCATTGTATGGATCTAATGGGTCACGATGAGCAGGCTGGAATCAAGGCCGCGGTTGATTGGCTAGGGACTCAAGCATGGTCCAATGGAAAGGTGGGGGCCATCGGCAAGTCTTACGACGGAAGCACTCCTTGGAACGCGGCTGCATCTGGTTCTGAATATCTCGCTACAATAGTTCCGATGTCTGGCTTGATAGGAGTACATGATTTGATGTGGAGGAATGGCAGTATGGAAGCAAGGGGCGCAATAATGCACAATGGAGTGTACGGCTCATTTGGCTTGGATGGGGATAATGGCGATATTGAGAATGCCTGTGAGGGGTACGTAGAGGGTTACTATGCTGGGCCAGCTGCTTATATCACGGGAGATAACCTAGCTTGGACAGGGTCAGATTACTGGGAGGAAAGGCACTTTCTAAAGAACGCTCTAGAGGTTTATGACGGCTCGATCTATATCGTCCACGGTTTGCAAGATTGGAATGTCGACCCCCATATGGCATTCCCAGCTCACCAGATGTCCGTTGATGCTGGATTCGATGTAAAGGGACTTTACGGCCAGTGGGCACATGACTATCCCGATAGAGAAAGCGGACACTCTTCACTTTCCTCCGGCCGAGGAGCAGAGGCCTTCCCATTCACCCTTAGGTGGGACTGGGCAGATGATATGCTGGAGTGGTTTGATTACTACTTATTAGACAAGGGGCCACAACCAAGACTGGTAGCTGAAGTACAAGATAACATTGGAGCTTGGAGAGTCGAGCAGACCTATCCACCACTTGAGGCAGACCTAATTGAGATAGGGATGGACGAATGCTCGATAATTGGCGGTAGTGATACCATAACCGCTACTTCCAGCCTGATGATAGAATGTCCAGAGTTTGAATCTCTGACAAGGATAGTAGGAACTCCGACATTTCATGTGGAGGCCACAATATCTCCAATATCCACTAGTGGACATCTCTTCGTAGAGATGGTCCAGTCAAGTTCAGAGATGCATCTAGGACATGCTGTAATGGACTTAAGGTTCCATGAAGGCGGCAACCAAGGAAATACCCTAGCTCCAGGGCAAACAGTATTGGCAAAGATGGAATTCTTTGGAATGGATGTCGTAGTCCCAGAGGGTGATGGCATACGACTGATAATCACTCAGACCGGCGAGGACTATATCCCCAGCCCAATTTCAACAATGCCCGTGTCGCTATCACTGGGCGGTGAGAGCATCCTCTCCCTGCCATCCCTCGATAGAGACTGCGCGGATCTTTTCCTCCCTCCCATGCATCAACAATATCCTCATTGTGTAGGACAAACCTAATTCCAAATTCTTGATGGGTAGTGGGCCCTAGGAAGCACCATGTCGGACGGCATCCCACGCGTCAGTGTCCCCGTAATCGACAGGATTGTCCTCCACCTCTGGGAACAGGACCATCAAGCCGATCACTATATCGTGACGAGTCAAGTTACAAGACCGGGAATCTCTGAGGTATGTGCTATGCATCCTCCAAACGTCTCTAGAGCGATGAGGGAACTCATGTCCGATGGTTTGGTGTCCGAGCACACTCGGAGTGTAAGGGGCGAAGATCGTCGTCAAAAGACATGGCAATTAACAGAAGAGGGGAGATTCGAGGCCAGAGAGAGAATTTCCAATCTGAGGACTACAACGGTATTACTCAGAGGTAAGAATGGAAAGCTATTGGAAATAAGAGCCGACGAAGCCGCAAAAAAACTCGAAACCAATCTATCTCTTCTACAAGTTTTGATGCATGCCCAACATGAGGGAGTACTTAATTTCGGAGATATCAGATTTGGTGCTATTGTCTCTCCGCCAGAGAGAAAACAAAGCTCATCAAGCCTACTTTCTGGCGCTCATTCCACGTATCGAAATCTCCCTCCAGTCACTAGAGAGGTACATGGTAGGTCCGACGAGAAAAAAAAACTGGACTCTTGGCTATCTTCTGGGACTCCTATGCTGGTCATTTCAGGAATCGCAGGATGTGGAAAAACGACACTAACCTCACATTGGTTGAATGAGATTACCTTGACCACTCCCGATTATGAGGTGATGTACTATCCCTGTCAACCATGGGATACTCCACTCGGAATTGCAACCAGCCTACTGCATAAGATTGGCGTAGGAGTCGGTGAGGGTAAGCACGACCCATACAACATTCTTGAGACGCTCCCCCTCAGGCCCGGTGTAGAAATTGATATCGATTCATACAGGAGGAGGCTTTCTGCTCATCTATTGGATGAATCAGGACTGGCAACTAAGGCAGAATCTCAACTATTGGTCGTTTTGGACGACGTACATAACATAGGGTCCGAAGGAAACCATCTCTTCGGTGCTCTCTTACAGGTGGCCGAAGCCGCCCCATTGAGCTTGATTTTAATTTCAAGAACCAGACTAGCATTCTATGACACAAGGGACGTCCATACAAGAGAGCGAGTCCAAGAAATACAACTTTCCGGCCTTTCTATAGAAGAAGTTGACGTATGGATATCTTCAATGAATCTTCCCAGTGATACTGAGGTATCAAAGATTCACAGCATCACGGGAGGGCATCCACTGGCAGTGGAGCTATTGGAACTATATGGAAAGACAGTGCATGAAGACTGGACTCGTTTTCTCGATCAGGAGATTCTAGATGTCCTGCCTCAGGATAGTAGAGAGATACTCTCAATCTTGGCGGTCTCTGATAGGCCGGTTCCATGGAATGTACTCGCTAAAGCAGCAGAACATCATGGTCCACCTCCGGCGGAGTTGATAGAGAGGGGACTGATGTTAGAATTAGAAGGCGGAATGTGGCTACACGAAGCTATCAGAGCAAGACTACTCAGAGATGTCGGAAACCCTTTGGAGAGTAGATCAAACAGACTCAGAAAGGCTTCAGAATATTAGGACATATGCCTGTTCAACCAAGAGTCCATTCCCGGCTTGGGCATCGCACCAGTCATCCTATCTACTACTTCTCCGTCTTTGAATAGTATCAATGCAGGAATCCCCCTAACACCAAATCTTCCAGGACTGAGGGGATTAACATCGGTATTCACCTTCGCTATTGTGATTTCTCTCTCTGTTGCTATCTGACTTAACACTGGAGCAATCATTTTACATGGCCCACACCAAGGAGCCCAGAAATCGACTAGTACCCAACCCCCACTCTTTGTTACAACATCAAAGTCTGAATCGCTAGCATCTATCACTTGTCCCATGGGATCACCTAAGCTCCTGAGCGGGGGGCACCGTATCAACCTGTGTCTTGATTTTCACATCCAAGGGATTGAGAACCTACCCCTCCTCCCCCATATCAGAGCGCACATGGATGTTACACCGAGCATATTAACAGCGGACTTCTGCAAACTAGGTGAAATACTCGATGAGGCCATTGATGCTGGAATAAACTGGATACATATGGATGTAATGGATGGAAACTGGGTGATTAACAAGACAATCACATTCGGTCCAGCTATTATCCGCTCCGTTAGAGATAGGTTAGGAGATGAAGTTTTCATAGATTGTCACCTTATGATTAACAATGCCGAGGAAACATGGCCTCAGTATGTCGATGCAGGAGTAGACATGGTCATCGCTCACATAGAAGCAGTCCGAGATTTTCCAAATCTCATTAGTAATATTCAGGCTACAGGCACACAAGTTGGTTGTGTTCTCAATCCAGATACTGGAGTCGAAGAAGTAATACCTCTATTGCCAGATCTAGACCTAGTACTGGTGATGTCCGTTGTCCCGGGTAAAGGGGGGCAGTCATTCATGCCTGAGGTCGAGAAGAAAGTCAGAGTAATTAGAGAAGCCATAAACAATCAAGAGATTTCAGGTGGAAAAACCCCTATTCTAATGATTGATGGAGGAATCAAGTATTACAACGCCGCTATGGTTTCCGAATGGGGAATAGATATTGCAGTTGTTGGTAGTGGACTGATTAATGATGAAGGTACAATCTCTCAAAATCTTTCCAGGATAAATAAAGAATTAGAGGGCTCTTAATCAACGCATTGAAATCTGACCCCTCTATCCAGGCTCATGGTTTCTGAGGAATGGATTGCATCTGAGGTTCTGAAAGTGTACCCAAATGCTTCAGTCGAGGCTACCGATTTGCATGGTTCAGGTGATCATTTCCATGTCAGGATAGTGTCTGTAGAGTTCGAAGGAGTGAGACCACTTCAAAGGCAGATGCCAGTATTGAAGCACTTCAAGAACCATATTGAGAATAATTCAGTACACGCTCTCGATCTAAAATGCATGACGCCCGAGCAGTCTTTGAAAATGGGAAATACCACATTCGACCCCCATTCAGGAAAGCAAGAGTTCTTTGGCATCCACGTAAGGCGACCTAACAAGAAGTGATATTATGACCGGATTTAATTGGACACCCAGTGAGTTACAAGAGATTGTCGATAGTAATGATTTAGTGATTTTTATGAAAGGGACTCCTGAACAGCCTCAATGCGGTTTCTCCAGTCGTGGTTCTCAAATTGTTAGTGCCTTTGCAAGGGAAGTAGGACTCGAGCAGTACGCTTGTGTGAACGTTCTGTCCGACTCTAGGGCCAGGTCCGCTCTCAAAGAATTCTCTGATTTTCCCACAATACCACAGGTATTCGTTCATGGTGAGCTTATTGGCGGTAGTGACATAGTCCTTGAGATGTTCCAAGACGGTAGCCTTCTAGAGATGTACGAAGCCGGCCGAGCGTGAGCACCCACACTCCGCTGACCGGAGAACGTCGAACTATGCTCATTGCATTAGCAGGCGCAGGAGCTATTTCTTTCGCTCCACTCCTGTACAAATTATCAGAAGCCAACCCTGCTACTGGTGCCTTCTTTCGAATGGCATATGCTGTGCCATTACTCTTTTTGATTGTATATTTATCCAGAAAGGAGGAGACTCGTGATATCCGATCAAGGGGACTCACTTTCCTGGCTGGGATAATTATAGCATTTGATTTCCTGGGTTATCATAGCGCTATAGACTATGTTGGCACGGGAATAGCTACCCTAGTTGGGAACTCACAGGTCATTATTGTGACATTAGTGAGCTGGAAGCTCCTAGGAGAACGCCCCAATCGCTCTATTCTTCTATCATTACCCGTTGTTGTTGTGGGGCTTGCTCTCATTTCAGGAATATGGGATGGAGAGCCCTATGGAGAAGATCCGACGAGAGGAGTAATCGCTGCGGTTTTTGCGGCGATTTTCTACTCATCATTTCTGATTGTTTACAGGTATTCCAATAGGCAGATGGCCCCCGCCGCTAATGCCCAGCTGGATGCCACTGTCGGCGCTACCATAGGACTTCTATTCCTAGGACTAATGCCATTGGAGTCTATAGGCGTCGAACAAATAAACTTCGAGATTACATGGCCAAGTCATGCATGGCTTCTATTGCTGGCCTTTTCCTGCCAGGTCGCGGGCTGGATAGCAATCACATATGCACTTCCTAGACTTCCCGGGGCACACACCTCTTTCGCAGTACTTATTCAACCAGTATTAACTATAATTTGGGGTATTTTCCTTCTTGATGAATCCCCTTCCACACAGCAGTCGGCTGGAATGGTTCTAATCTTCATTGCTATAATCGCAGTTACAATGTTTGGAGATGCTAAGGCCAAGCCTGAATCTGATTAAGTGTACAGGGCGAGAGATAATTGCGAAGGGATGGGATGCACTCAGCGAGAACCAATCGGCCCCGTACATGTGACACTGAGAGTAGGAGATAGATAATCGTTGTCAGTAATAGTAGCAAAAAGTCACGATTCAGACGTTTTTCGTCTAATTAAGATACAGTAAGTATCTCTGGGCCACCCTCAGTGACGTAGACGGTATGTTCGAACTGGCCAACATTACCTCCATCTTGGTCACGCAATGCCGCATAGACCTCCAAGAATCTGATTGATGTCAGTTTCTTTACCAACTGCCCCCACTTTCTCTTGAGGGACTCCTCATCTTCCTCGGGGAACGGTTTCTCCAGTAGCGGGAACGCCCACCTTTCTGCGAACGGAAGAGTACTGTATCTCTCTTCGATGTAGTGTGCTAGTCTTGCTCCCAGAGGTTTGAGCTTCTTTTTTGCCAGAGCCTTTCTGATATTCACATTCCCAGTTACTCTGAGTATATTAGACGAATTATGAGGATCCACGTTCTCTACTAATCCACTCTTTCCGGTGGTGTTGAATGGTTCAACCGCATACACCCCTCCTTCCTCAACTGAGCCCTTGAAGCCAGGATTGTTGGCACCACAAGCATACATCGGAATTGAGACCCCATCATGAAGGCTCCATCTCTCCATCTTATGTCCACACAAATTGGAAATCGGCAGGAATCCAGCGTCCTTTGCAACCTGTTCAGCAGCTGCTCCCACCTGATGCCAAGGGGTCCCCGGATGCATTTTCTCTACTGCGGCATCCCGAGCATCCTTTGCGGCTCTAATCTGATCGGTATGATTGCCTCCGTTACCAACTTCCAATGTCATCGCATTGTCGCCTAAGGCCCCTTTGATATGGACGCCAACGTCAAGCTTCACCAAATCTCCCTTCTCAAACACCATGTCTCTTTCCCATCCGTCAGGAGGGCTCAGCTGAGAGTTGGTGGTATAGTGAGCAGCCATATCATTGACTGATATCGTTACAGGGAAAGCGGCTTGTCCTCCGTGTCTGCGTATGAACCTCTCAGCCGAGTCAATGACATCATTCCACTCCTTGCCTGCAACTATCTCCCCTTTGATCCCCTCTAGGGTTCTCCGAGCCACATGACCAGCATCCTTCCACTGCTTCAAATCCGACTCTTCAACCAATCAAAAACCTCCAATCTTGTCACTAAACCTTCTCTCAGCACCTTGGTTCCTGTAGTATCGGGTGAGCGAGTGGAGGATTGCCAAGATATCAAGGTACTGGGTACATCACCCCCACAGACACCTCTAACGAAAGGTATAGGTGAGTCATCAGTCGAAAGCGTAAGTGCCGCCATAACCGGATCACTCTCAGGATTACTGCCAGATATATTTGCACTGGTGGCCGTGATCGGGCCTACTTCTTCGATTAGCCTAACTGCAGCATTGTGGGATACCACTCTCAATGCGACCCTCTTCCCTCCGAGTCTTTCATCAAGTTGGTACTTTGAATCAAGTACCACTGTGATCGACCCAGTGGGAAAGTGTTCAATCAAATCCTCGACATCATCTGGAATATGTGCGATTCTAGCCGCCTGTTCAAGATCTGCCACTCCTAGACTTACCGGCTGGTCCCGCCCCCTCCTTTTCAGTGAGTAAAGAATATCCAGTGACTCACTTGTTGGCAGGCAACCTAGGGCAGGCTGTGTGGATGTTGGATAGACAACACACATCCCCCGTCTCAAACTAGAAACAGCATCTTCCATGACATCTACCTGATATGTCGCCTGTTGGCAGGAGGCAGAGAGTCTGCCTGTGCAACAATCGAACCAATACTTAGATCGATATTCGTTTGATGCGTATGTCTTTGAAAAATCCTGGCTACCTCATATGATCCAACAATCAAATTAATTACCGGAATTAGGTATACTAACTTCCTGAAAGCTCTACGATCCCACATCTCACTGGTCATTTCACTCCCATCATCAACCAATACAGCTAGCCCCATCGATCTCTGACCAAGGGATCTGGAAAACCTAATCCCTGTCAGCCTCCAGTACAGCCAATGGGACGCCATTAGGATGAAAGTGTAAGCAAGAGAGTGATGTGTAGAGACTTCCCAGGTTTTTAGATTCCAGACATTTATCAGTTGGAACCTTGTTACAAGCATCAGAACAGTCGTTACAATAACGACATCAATTGCGAAAGCAGTACCCCTTCTCGTGGCTGAAGCTAAGACAGTACCTTCAGGTATTTTCCAATGATCAGAGCTCTGCTCAGCCACAATCACTCTAGCTAATGAGCCACCCGAAGGCGAAAGCGAAATAGGTGAATCGTGGTCTACCATTGTACTCCCTCAAGCCATTCCGATGATGTGCCACGCCTCAAGGTTGTGTTTTCTAGCATGTTCAATCCACGAGGCCCAATTCTCATCGTGCCTGAGAGTTGATGGATCTCCTATCACTACTAAACCCCTCTTGGCTCTAGTCAGAGCTACATTCAATCTTCTTGGATCAGATAGGAACCCTACATTCCCCTCTGAGTTAGATCTGACACATGAGAATATTATGACCTCTTTCTCCCTTCCTTGATATCCGTCAACAGTTTTTACCTCCAATTCTGTCAGTGACTCAGGAAGAACATCACGAATGGCCCTTACTTGGGCGGCATAAGGAGTAATGATTCCAATTTGATCCTGTCCTATTTCTCCGGCAGCAACTAAATCCTCGACAATCTTTGCTACCCATGAGGCCTCAGCTCTATTCTCCTTGGAAGCTCCATCGGGTCCAGCTACCTCTCCTCCCTCAACGGGTAGGAAAGCAATTGGCCTATCCCAATCAGGCCACAATATCCCAGCAGGAGCTTTCCTTTCAGACTCATCTACTCCATCTTCCAGTTTTCCCGAGTAGAACATCTGGTTCGGGAATTCGGATATTCCTGGATGCATCCTGTATTGTTTTGTCAACAAGTAGGGGACAACCCCCATTTCCATGATTCTCTCGAACAATGATTTTGCCAATCCACCATCTTCAGCTCTTCTGGATATTACAGTGGGCGAAAGTTGCCTGTGGTCTCCAACAAGAACAACTTGTCTGGCACCCCTGACAATTGGAACCAGAGTAGACGGCTCTGTGGCTTGTGTAGCCTCATCGACTAGAACTTGACTAAATCTTCTACCATCCAAAAGGTCGTGCCCAGACCCTATGCATGTACAGCAAAGAACTTGTGCTCTATCTAAGATATCGTCTCTCATCTGTGCCTCTATTCGTCTAACTTCTTTCCACCCTCTGCTTAGATCCCTGTGGGCAAGACCCTTCTCTTTGCCTCCTCTCATTCCCTTAATCTTACGTCCTAGCTTCTCATTCAGCTCAAGATGATCAATGAGATCTTTCCTTAGGGGATGCTTCTCCATCAAAGCATCCATGGTAGCCTCCCTCAATCCCTCCCTAACTTTAACCGGCTGACCCAGTCTCACAGCTCTAACTCCTAGTTGTAGCAATCCCTCTAACAAATTATCCACCGCTACATTTGAATCTGCAACAGCTAAGACGGTTCCTAGGTCCTGTTGTGACCATGCCTCAATAATCCTAACAGCGGTATGGGTCTTTCCGGTTCCTGGTGGACCCTGTATCAAAGTCAACCTCCGCTGAACTGCAGCCAGAGCGGCTTCTCGCTGTGGCTTATTCATTGTGCTATTCAAGACAAAGCTCCTCCCTCTAGCTCCTCCCAGCTGAGGCGGTAGTGAAGAAGTGCCGACAGGATCATGCACAGATCCAAGGATGAGGTCCCTCAGTGGGACTCCGCCTTCTTCTTGGAAGATCGAATTTAGGGAATCCCTCATCCTATCATAGGCTATTCTATTGGCACCCCTATCCATTCTCCATGTATCCTTCCTTAGATCAGAGGGAATCTCGTTTAGCACCACTCTGATTGAATCTCTCCTTCGGTCACTAACTATTGCCTCAATAGGCTTCTCCGAAAGAGGGTCCCCTCTACTCAGCATTACTATATCCCCCTGTCTAAATCTATGTTGTCCCAGATCAGATCTACCCCTTCGCCCCAGTTTGACTATTCTCCGATCGAAAAGCCAGCCATCAGGTTTCGCAATCAAGTCAAACAGTGCTAATCCATTTGAAACAAGTCTTTCTCTAGACCAGTCTCTAAGTCTCTTCTCAGTAGCAGATAGCTCGTCATCAAGCTCCCACCGAATTAGTTTTTGATACAGCTCGTGGTGATCCTGACTTCTTTTGAAGCGACCACGACGGTCTTCAGAATCTCCCTCCACGTACCTCCGTAGTACGGGCACCTCATCACTATTCCCGGTGAATAATGATAAAATCACTCTGAGCATTATCACTCATATCCCCGTGAGGATTATACGATGAGTTTAGGGGAATGTATACTAGGGGGGGGATGCGTTAGTGTTTGACAGATTCAAATTTAATCGAAAGCAGGCAGTGAACACCATAGAATGCCCCCTATGTCAAGAGAAGAATCCCGAGGATGCCGAAACATGTTCTAGATGCTCTTATCAGCTGAAAATGGCGTCTCACCAACAAGCAGGCAACGTCAATAGAGAAGAGGCAACCGAACTGTTCGATGAACTACTCTCGGATTTCGAAGAGGACGAAGAAGAAGAAATAGTCGATTGGTCCAAAACCACATTCACCATGGACGATGTAACAATCGATGTCAAGCAGTATGGGAGTGATGACTCAGTAGTTACCAAGCAGAAACCCAGTTTTGCATTCACTGTTGATACGCCCGAGCCAGTAGAAGAGGAAGAACAGGAAGATTACGAACTAACTCTCGACGACGCTCCCGAATTCGTTACTAAGTTTGAAATTCCTGAGGCCGAAGAAGAGAAATTAGAAGAGATCCCCAAACAACAAGTAGACTTGATTAAGCCAACCTCGGAAACGCCAGAGCATGTAGAAACCTTCCAAGCAGAAGAAATATCAGAATCTCTGGAAATAGAGAAAGAAGAACCAGTTTCAGAGGCTCCTCTAGAGGATGAATCCGAGGATGAAGAGGAATACCAGGGCCTAGAGATACTGCCTGGCCCTCCAATAGATCTGCCTCCTCAGAGAGAAGTGAAAATTGAGCCACCAGTTGTTGATGAAGATCAACAGCCGATGCCCATACCTCCTCCTCCTGATTTGTCAATGATTAACTCCAGAGTCGTCCTTGAACCGGAGATAGAGAATATTTGGCCATGGGCTCAACAAGAAGAATGGCCAGGTAGAGATGTGGCTCAAAAGGTGAAGTCCGCAATGGAAGCTGCGAAATCGAAGAACATTGCACAGGCGACAGTAATCCTAGATGAGGTCGGCCCCCATCTAGGCCATAGAACAAAACTAGTCTATCCAATAGGTGCGCTATTACAGAGAATCGGTAGAGCCCATGCTGTAGACAGATTAATGGAAGCGGCTCTCAGAGCTTATCCTGATGATGATGCAGTTTCGAGCGCCAAAGCAAAATTGAGACCATGACGCGTTTCCGCAGAGATGATGCGATAGGTCCTTCTCGTACACTCTATGAGGCGTGCGACTAGCTCAATCAGAGTCAGCGACGACCTCGTCCTCAGGCCAGCATCAAATCTTAGATCTAAGGAGTTAATAGAGGCATTTGAGGAGACATGGCCAGAAGTCAATAGGGCCATGCCATGGATAAATCCTGATACCAATCTAACAGAGCAAATCTCGGAATTCCTATCGGAAACGGAGAGAATGGGAAGGGCAGGATTATTACATCATTGGATAATGATTAGGCCATGGGACAATGCAATACTTGGCCTAATAGGATTTGATCGTGTCACCAGATCAGGACAAGCATCTTGGAATCTTGGATACTGGGTCAGAAGCTCTGAGCAAAATCATGGTATCGCTAGTAGGTCTATTGAAGCTGTATTAAGTTGGATGGGAGAGGTAGAAGAGATCTCAATAGAGCTCAAAGTCGATCCTCTCAATATGGCAGGAAGGAGCACAGTAGCAAAGGTTGTTAGAAAATGGGAAGGGAGGAGATGTATAGAAGGCGACTCATCTATTACCGTAGCAGGAGTTCGCACTATTCATGAGTGTCATGTTGTCACTGTAGGCCCCAAAGGACCCACAAATTGAACACGTTACAATCGAACATTGAATAAACAACCATGGGTCGGGAGTCTGCCCCTTAGGGGCAGGTGCTCGTATGTCAGGTCCAAAACCACGCCAACGCCTTCCCGATATTGACCCCGAGGAGACAGATGAATGGCTAGAGTCGATCAGGTCAGTAGTAGAGTCTCATGGCGTCGAAAGAGCACGAATGCTACTGCATGAACTGATGATCGAGGCATCAGATCTCTCAATACCTATCATGCCGCCATCCAGGACCCCATATCTCAACTCCATCTCTCTAGATCAACAGCCGCCATATCCAGGTGACTTGGAATTAGAAAGGAAGATTCAGAACTCAATACTCTGGAATGCCGCTGTCGTTGTCTCGGATACCAATAGGAGAATAGATGGAATCGGGGGACACATCTCTACGTACGCCTCCAGCTCAACACTATATGAGGTCGGATTTAACCATATATTCAGAGGAAAAGCCTCCAATGGGATTGGGGATGCAATTTACATCCAGGGTCACGGCAGTCCCGGGATATATGCTCGAGCTTTCCTTGAGGGTAGGATTTCTCGCGAGCAGATGACTAACTTCAGGCAGGAGGCATTCAAAGACGGCCTTTCCTCATATCCCCATCCGAGGCTAATGCCCGAGTTCTGGGAATACACGACTGTATCGATGGGACTAGGTCCTCTCGCGGCTGTTATGCAGGCAAGATTCTGGAAATATCTCCATCAGAGAGGTCTTGCAGATACGTCTCAAAGCCGAGTATTCGCCTTTCTTGGGGATGGAGAAATGGATGAGCCAGAGTCTATTGCGTCTATTGCAATAGCCGGTCGTGAAAATCTGGATAATCTAATCGTGGTCGTAAATTGTAATCTTCAAAGATTAGATGGACCAGTCCGAGGCAACGCTAAAATTATTCAGGAACTAGAGGGACTGTACCGAGGAGCAGGTTGGACAGTAATCAAGGTTCTGTGGTCGTCAGGATGGGACCGAATCATGAATGGAGATTCAAGTGGTGTTGTCTTAGCTAGGATTGAGGGAATAAATGATGGTGACTGGCAGAGAATGAGTACACTCCAACCTTCAGAATTTAGAAAAGAATTCTTCGCTGGAAACGATCTTCTTTCATCCTTGGGCGACTCCCTCACTGATGACGAGATAGAGGACATGCGCAGAGGAGGGCACGATCCCCGAAAGGTCTACGCCGCCTACAAATCTGCTGAGGCCGCCGAGGGACCAGCAGTTATCCTATCTCATACCGTTAAAGGATGGGGAATCGACTCTTTCGAGGGCAGAAACTCTACTCATCAGAAAAAGAAGATGTCCCTGGAAGATCTAATCTCATACAGGGACTCCCTGGGGATACCAATAGATGATGAATCACTGGAGGATAATCCCCTATACTGCCCCGAAGAAGACTCAGATGAAATCGAGTATATCAGGACCAGGAGAGAGGCATTAGGTGGATACCTGCCATCTAGAAGATCCCCACTTGTTGATATTCAAATCCCAGGGGAATCTACCTTCTCGGAGTTTGATGAAGGGACTAGAGAAGGACAATTAGTCTCCACCACTATGGCTTTCGTCAGACTTCTTAGGAAATTAATGAAGTCCGAGGTCGGCCCTCTGGTAGTGCCTATTATCCCAGACGAGGGTAGGACGTTTGGTATGGACCCACTGTTCAGTGAGTTCGGTATCTTCTCACAGTTCGGTCAGAACTACACTCCTGTAGACCATAAGATGCTCATGAATTACAAGGAGTCAGAATCGGGACAGATCATCCAGGAGGGTATCGCTGAGGCTACTTCCATGGCCACATGGACCGCCGCGGCGACATCTTACTCCCACGCATCTTCACCTACTCTCCCCTTCTACACATTTTACTCCATGTTCGGATTCCAGAGGACCGCAGATCAAGTATGGGCTGCTGCAGACTCACGGGCTAGAGGATTCCTGATGGGCGCTACTGCTGGCAGGACCACTCTGAACGGCGAGGGCTTACAGCACCAAGACGGCCACAGTCTACTCATGGCTTCAGCTGTCCCGGGCTGCCGTGCATGGGATCCAGCCTATGCATACGAGCTAGCGGCAATTATCCGACATGGAATCAATGAGATGTGGGGGGAGAATATGGATGTAATACATTATGTCATGCTGTATAATGAGAATCAGCAACAACTATCGAAGCCAGAGGGTGCAGATTATGGAATCATAAAGGGTGCTTACAAGGTTCAAGAATCAGAAGACGAATCACCCTCACAAATCAGAATACTGGGATCCGGGCCAATATTGCAGTACGCCCGTGAAGCCGCAACTCTATTGCAATCCGAGCATGGAGTATCCTCTGAAGTTTGGTCCGTAACATCATATGGAGAGCTTCGTCGAGAGGGATTAGACTCCGAGAGGCACAATAGACTAAACCCACATGAGCAAGCTTCACCATATGTCTCAGAATGTTTTGGTGACAATATTCCGACCATCGCCGTATCGGACTACATAGCCGCAGTTCCCGAGATGATACAGAGATGGGTCGGAGGGAGCTATACCGTTCTAGGGACTGATGGATTCGGTCGTTCTGATACCAGGGAAAATCTCAGAAGGTTCTTCGAGATAGATACTGAGAGCATTATTATTGCTTCACTCTCAGCACTGGAGAGGGTAGGAGAGATGCCAACAGGTACTGTCAAACAGACATCAAAGAGGATGGGGATTAAACTAAACAGAGAAGATAAGGCGGAATGAAATTGGGCAGGATTAGAAGTGCATTCAAACTCATATCATTGATTTGGAGAAACAAGATTTTCATTGCTACAATTGGATCATTCATCGCTAAAATAAGGGCAAAGAAGTAGAATTATTTTCACATATTAGGGGAGTTTAGAGCATAATTATGTTCCAAGGCCTCTGCAACAGTGACCCAATCAGGAGTAGTTCCATCAATCCAATCGTATCTATGTCCTGGAATCAAGCGCCAATCTTTTGGTAAGCTTTCTAAAATTGATTTCGCGTGTTTTATGCTTCTCCATTGCGCTTCAGGATCACTGCCAGGTAGATCTACCCTGCCCATCCCATTTGTAAATAGCAAGTCTCCTGCATGATATACGCCATGCCCGTGCAATGTCACGTGTCCCGGGGCATGACCTGGAGAGTGAGTAACTACAAGTGATATCGAACCCAATCTCCACTCGATTGAAGAATCAGGATTATTTTTCCAAGTATTAGTGAAATCAACATTCTTGAATACGACATGGCCTATTAATCCGAGAACTCTGGCCTCTTCATGACCCCATACCTCTACATTAGGTGCTAGTGAAACCATAGCTGAATATCCTTCAACATGGTCCCTGTGTGTATGTGTGTACAGAAGGTGAGTCGGGTGGAGTCCCTCCTCAGCTAGTCCGTCAATCCATCTTTTAGAATCAAACGGATCAACAATTGCAACTATTCCATTTTCCTTATCGATGAATGCAGTATTCATGTTCATGTAGCCACCCATCTGGGTTACCCATACTTCGATACCGTCATCTCCTACTTGCTTATCGAACTCCCCATCTGCGAGCATGCTCTATCGCAATCGGTCATATCCAATAGCTATGGCGGAACCATATTGGGGGCAGGGTTCAAAATCGTCCCTCCTTTACGAGGTACGTGACAAGAATGTCCTGTATGAAGGATTACCCGAAGAGGAGGCTAAACGTAAAGCCTCTTCAGAAAGGAGATTGACTCTCTATTATGAACGAGGTGAATAAAATGTCATACAATGCTCATGATATCGAGAATAAATGGCAGCAGATATGGTCAGATGAGAGGGTATTCGAAGCACAAGTCGACCAATCAAAACCCAAATTCTACTGTCTTGAGATGTTCCCTTATCCATCCGGAAATATGCATATGGGGCATGTCAGGAACTACTCAATAGGAGACGCCATGGCTAGATTTCAGAGGATGCGTGGAAAGAATGTCTTGTATCCAATGGGATACGACTCATTTGGAATGCCTGCCGAAAACGCGGCAAAGAAAGAATCTGGGCACCCTCACACTGTAACTGAGAGAAACATAGCAATGATAAGAGCCGACCAAGAACGTATGGGCTATTCATACGACTGGCGTAGGATGTTCGCAACTTCCACGTCCGAGTATTATCATTGGAATCAGGAGATGTTCCTGAAATTCTATGAGGCCGGACTCGTTGAGAGAAGATTTGCACCGGTCAACTGGTGTAATGACTGTGATACCGTACTTGCCAATGAGCAGGTCAAGAATAACCGATGCTGGAGATGCGGACTAGAAGTAGTGCAGAAAGACATGGCTCAATGGTTTTTGAGAATGACAGAGTATGCAGATGAGTTACTAGATGAGTTAGACGATATAGAATTCCCAGAGAATGTTAAGGCCATGCAAAGGAATTGGATAGGAAGATCACAAGGTGCCCATATCAATTTCCAAGTTGTTGGTTCAGAATCAATTATCGGGGCCTTCACTACTCGCCCGGATACTATCTTTGGTGTGACTTTCATAACATTGTCGCCCGAACACCCACTGTGTGAGGAACTAGTATCTGGCACCGAGTTCGAGGAAGCATGGCTACAACTCAGAAATGAGTGTGCAAAGATGACCGAGTTCGAGAGAATCAATATGCTCAAGGAGAAGAAAGGAGTGCCTCTCGGACGCTTCGCGATAAATCCACTCAGTGGAGAGGAGGTTCCAATATACGCTGGAAACTTCGTAGTTGCTAGCTATGGTACAGGAGCAGTGATGGCAGTCCCTGGACACGATCAGAGAGATTATGACTTTGCTAAGAGGTATGGCCTTCCAGTTAGGCCAGTACTTTCCAAGGAGAGGGGTGCTGACGCAATAGAGGAGAACCCAGTCTTCGATGGTTTGGGATGGATGGCCAACTCCAAACTAGAATCATTCGATGGATTGTATGGAAAAGATGCCAAGGAAGCAGTTATTTCTGCTCTTGAGAGGGATAGAAAAGGACATGGAACCACCCAGTACAGACTCAAGGATTGGTTACTGAGTCGTCAGAGATTCTGGGGCACGCCTATCCCCATGGTACACTGTGATAATTGTGGAGTTGTTCCTGTCAACTCATGTGACTTACCTGTGAAACTTCCTCTAGATGTCAAATTCAGTTGGGAAGACAGCGGTAATCCATTATCGTCCAATGAAGAATTTCTGCATGTAAAATGCCCCAAATGCGAGGGAGAAGCTAGACGAGAGACCGATACGATGGATACTTTCTACGACTCATCGTGGTACTTTATGAGATTTACAGATTCTAACAATAACTCTGTACCTTTCGACCAGGATAAAGTGAATTACTGGTTGGAAGGAGGAGTAGATCTCTATATCGGCGGTATTGAGCATGCAGTTATGCATCTATTGTATGCCCGATTTTTTACCAAGGCTACACGAGATTTAGGAATGAATTTGGTAGGCGAGCCATTTGGACGCTTGGTTTGTCAGGGGATGCTCAACGCACCCGCTCCTTTCTGTGTCGAATGTAATTCAGAGTATCATGTAGATAATTTCGGAGGAAACTGTCCTAATTGTGGAGATAAACTAACCAGTCGTTCGGTCAAAATGGGAAAATCCCTAGGCAATACCGTCAGCCCAGGAGAAATGGTAACTAAGTTTGGAGCAGACACAGTAAGGCTCTTCATTCTCTTCGGTGCAAACCCAGAGGCTGGAATGGACTGGTCAGATACGGCACTGGAGTCTAGTTCACGCCAGATGAACCAAATTTTCGAGGCATTCAAAATACTGGATAATGCATCTCCGAATCCCAGTAACATAGATTCTTGGCTATTGGCAAGAGCCATTGACAATCAATCAAGATGGATTGACGTAATGGAAGGCGTGAGCCTTAGAGAAGGAGTCATGATTAGTCACTATGAAATGCTGTCAGACTGGCAATGGTACAGAAGAAGAGGGGGTTCAGATAGAGATACCATTCATAGATTCCTTTGTATTTGGTCAGAGATGCTAGCTCCCGCCACTCCTCACATCGCTGAAGAATTCTGGTCGTCATTAGGAGGACGAGGACTTCTCGCCAGTAACGCACTATCCAATTTATCCGATTTATCCGATTCAGACTGGTCATTGGTCTTGGCCCAAGAAGAGTATCTGATGCAACTGATTGATACGGCTAGGAATTTGAGGGCGTTAGCTCAGAAACATACTGACTCTCCCTTGTCTAGAATGATTGTCCAAGTAGCAAGTAAATGGAAATCAGATTTAGCTAGCGAAGCCGTCAATCTGGCCTCAACAGATTTCGATTTCAAGACTCAGGGCCAAGAACATTTACGAAATCTGCGAATCTTCGCAAATGAAACCATGCGAGGAGAAATTTTTCAGATTTGGATGACTCTCACTATAGGTTCAAAGAAGAGGAGAGGGCGAATACACACTTGGTCACACGCTCAAAAAACTCTTCTTTTGAGTCATCTAGATGAAGCTGAAATCATCAATCAGAACTCTGAATTTCTAGCCGATGTATTGGGGATGAAATCCGTAACATCATATTTTGTTGGAGACGGTGAAGATGTTGCAGGCAAGGCAAGGGTTGCTTTCCCCTTGGAGCCCGGCATAGCCTTTGTCTGATATACAAATCCTATCACTATCCACACGGTGGGTTCATGGGGCTAACTGCTCTCGGAGTTTCGTTGAGCGAAGAGAAAAGAGAAAGAAAGAGTCGCGGCCGACGCAGGCCTAGGAAACGTCCCGAGGGAAGACGAAGCGATAACGCAGTAAAGAGGGACGACCAATCCGAGTCTATCGATAGGGCTCTAGGTAGATTTTCAGTAGACCCTCTTCCAATGGGATTTCCTTCTGAAATAGACCCTCCTCCGAGAATAATAGATGTGAACTGGGAGCTAAATGCTGTATCCAAGAACGTCCAGAAAAAGGCAGGCGATATTGTGATGAGAAGAGGTGAATTTGGGTTCCTACCACAAGAAAGAGTGGATGAGATAGCATCACAGTTGGAGGGTCTGCCAATCTCTCTGGAGCAGGCGCTTTCTCTCCGGAATGCGCTAAATCAAGAGAAGAGCGTTTACTCCCACCACAAACTTATGCGCAGATCAAATGAGCTAAATCGAAGGTATGACTCTGGTGAAGATGTTATAGCGCTTTCAAAGAGATTCGATGCTCCACCTGTGAATACTTTCAGAGCTATACTGACAGGTAGGGGATGGGGTAAGAACAGGATAAAAGAATTCTTGAAGCAACCTAGTAGGATGAAAGACAGAGACAGAGAACAGTTCGAGCTAGCAGAATCTCTGGATAGAGTAAGCTCAGTTAATCAGGACGAGACGCACAAGGCGTCAATGGTTTTCGAAGACGTTCTTTACTTGTTTTTCGACTCCATCGGCGTGAGGTACAGGACCCAAGAGGACTTAATGGCAGAACAGAAGAAGTCAGAAGGAAGAGCAGTAATTACACCAGACCTCCTGATGATTGATGATGTCAGAATCAACGGAGTTCCGTGTGCATGGATAGATGCCAAACACTTCTTTGGCGCCGATCTAAAGTTCCCACGAAAGAAAACACAGAAGCAAGTCGATCGTTATGTGGCAGAATATGGTCATGGGGCCATTGTGTATAGGCATGGATTCTGTGATGGACTGGTCATCAATGGGGCTGAGCAGTTAGATGCAAGTCCACTGGACTTGTCGCTTTTAGATAAGTTTCATGAAGAATCAAATTCCTAGATCTCTCCAATCCTTGTTAAAATATTATTCAGTCCGAAGGAATCCAGTAGATGCATAAATTCATCTACTCTTCCAAGTCCTAATTCGAGATTATTCGGAACAATAGCCACACTAGTTCCTAGCATACAAAGAAGCCCCACTCCACTATGATCAACCCCACTCTCAATCATCGCTTTCTCACACTTTCTTAGCACGTCAGCACGAGACTCCTCACTAGACAAACCACTTTCTTCAGAGAACCTCTTTGAATTATCCAGGATTTCACTCCATCTTGAATCACTCCACCGATTCTCTGACAATCCCTCAAGATTCCTATTCCCTGCTTCTGAAATCAATGCTCTCCACTCTGGATTATCAATATAGGACGAGGTATGTTTGCTCCCCTCGTTCTTCCAAGCGAGTATTATTTCTGTCTCAGTAGACCATCCTTCGGACTTTCCAGGACCACTATTCAGAAGGTGTCCACTAAATGGAGATCCAGGGATTTTTCTTATCTCTACCCCACCAGTAGATAAGGCAGTCACATCCCCTAAACCACTCGATCTTTTACGATCCACAAGATGAGCAATCATCAGAGAACGCCTACGTCCCTCTTCGTAAGGTATCCCAATGGCTCTCTGAATAGAACTACAGAAAGAAACGGAGCCCGCGGCAGACATCCCAAAACCCTGTCCGGTCGGCAATCCCAACTTGACAGTAGCCTCCCAATCATAATCCATAATCTCAGGAATCTCCTTCGAGAGAAGATTCAGAGCATCTTCATACAATCCTGGATCCCCCACATGCTCAGTAAAGGAAACATCCAGTCTTCCTACTCCTTCCTTCCCCCTGCAAATAATCTCCACACCATCTTCTAGACAGATACCAATACCTCTGCTGCCTTGATTGATAGGTTCAGGATCATGGTCTTCAACGGTAAAGATAAGGGTGACGTGACCGCCACAGAATCCCCTCCCCAGCAACTCTGGCACGAATGTTCCGTGTACTAGAGGGAAATAATATATCCCGCTCAGAGAACAGCCTTCAAATCGGCATCTATGTCGCCAAACCTAATGGATAGCTCCTTGATAGCCATTTCAAATGCAACCTTCGGGCTCATCGATCCATCGGTCTCAAAGGACAGTATGAACTCATTGGGTATATCCTCCAAAACAACAGCATCCTTGAATTCCCTAGACTCTTCAGTCCCAGAGCCGACATGATTCAAGTCCTTTCTTAAGAGGTCGACTTTTTCTACATCTACTAACTTTCCATCCTTATTGAAATCTCCAGATTTGATGTTAAGGCCCAAGTCCCAAAGTATCTTCGATCTGGATTTGGTCTTGATGATCCCGTGCTGCCTTGGACTGAAGGTTACGCCACACACAGGAGACCACTTGATGTGGTCTCTTCCCCTTCCCATAATAGCCGTAGCCGAGAACTCAATCATCTGTCCTTGGAATAGTTTTGTGATCGGGATAGATTGATATTTACTGGAAATGAAACCATCCGCATCTCCTAGGAAATTAAGATCGCCGGCGGTGACCCATACTCCTTCATTGGAACCTTTTACTTGGCAGTAGTATAGCATTGTGCAGAGGGCGCATCCTCTGTCTTCCTCTACCATATCAGCACAGGTCGGGCACTCATCTTGAAAGTAGAATTCATCGTGCTTCGTGGGAATGGGTATCATCGCTAGCCTTTGTGCAATGACTTCATCTGGAAGAGGTCCGTCAGTCTCCCAGAGTCCTCCATCTTCCTCCTCAGTCTTCTTGACGAACCTCACAGTCTCGATAGCCATTTTTGGGGTATCGGACATCAAAGTCCTCCTAATGGAGTTGACAAAAGCCCGATCGGTTTCCTTCAAAAGAATCTTTATTTTCTCGTCGTCTTCATAGAGAATCTCTGCATTAACCATATTTTTCACCTCAGACACGCCTTCCTCGGCGCCCTCCTTTTGACTTAGTACCATCAGTTGGTATGGGAGTAACATCTTCTATTCTGGTAACCTGCATTCCAGCTCTTGTTAATGCTCTGATAGCAGAGGTAGCGCCTGGAGCGCTGTGAGACTTATTTCCACCAGCTCCTCTATACTTCACAATGACCTGATTGAAATCCTTCTCTGTCAGCATTTCAGCCATTCTCTCGGCGGCCCTCATGGAAGCGAATGAGCTGGATTTCTCAGAACCACCCTTAGTTACCATTCCTCCTGATACTTTGCAGATGGTCTCAGATCCAGTGAGATCCGTGGCAGTCATCAAGACATTGTTGTGTGTGGTGAAGATATGTAAAATAGCCTTGTGAGACATCAGTTACCACCTTCTGGAACAGTATCCTCTACAGTAGGAGCAGTTGCTTCACCGGCTTTGATGTCTTCAACGAAAGTATCTGCTACCTTAACTGGGCCCCCCACAGTATTTGCTTCTTCTTCAGATGTGTCTATAGTGGCCCTTATCTTCTCTAGATCTTGCCTGAAAGGATGATCTGGATTCTCATACTTGGATCCTGAAGTGTACCTCAGCATCTCTTCCTCTTCTCTGAGTAAGTGATAGCCGGGCACGGTCATTTTCTGGTCCCCAACAGAAATATGTCCGTGAACTATCAGATTCCTAGCAGCTCTCATAGAGGGAGCCAATCCCTTGTAGTAAACCTGCGACTGAAGCCTTCTAGCTAGCATCAGCTCTACATCTATCTGCAAAACGCTATCTAAAATCGAACCGTCTGAGAGGAGTCCCTTTCTGGTCAAGGAAGCAATCAAGTCATCCTTTTCCCTAGCATAGTGACCTTCGGATGTGTCCACTCTACCGATTAGCTTCATAGCCTGATTTCGATGTCTCCTGAGAGCGGATTTCTCCCTCCAAATCTCTCTCATCCCTCCTACCTTCTTTAGACCATATTTAGCCTTCAAAGCGTGCTCCTCCTCTATTCTTGCTTGTTTCCAAGGATGAGTGGGTGTTTGAGTCTTAGGCCTTGCAAATTTTGGATCGCCCATCTAATCACCTCACTTCTTCCTCTGGACACCAAGTGCGGAGCCCTTTCTACCATTGCTCCTCAGTCTCTGTCCTCTGACCTTGTGGCCACTTCTGTGCCTCATGCCGCGATAAGTCTTGATCCCTGCTATTCTTGCAACGTCATCGTCTCTAGTCATCTTCACTTCAAGGGCGACAATATGAGCGTCTTCGTTAGTCTCTAGATCTCTCTGCCTGTTCATCAGCCACCAGGGCATCTCAGTAGCGTAAGTTCCAATAGAATCTCTGAGTTTATCCTGCTCTTCATCGCTAAGATTTCCGCCAAGCTTACTTCCATCTACTCCAGAAAGCCTACAAATCATCTCTGCTGTTCTCATCCCTATTCCTTTGATAGAGCACAATCCGACCGATATCTTTCGTAGTCCATCTACGTCTGTATCTGCAATTCTGATGATGTATGAGAAGTCGTCTCCTAGTTGGGTCTCATCTGTTCCTGTCATGTACGGTCCTCCCGCGTTCACCGGTCACCCAGTGGCTGTTAAGCATCCGGGCGACTAACCATCCCTATTTGAACCGATTGGAAGGCTTCGAAGGGGGCTAATCCTCTTTGCAAACAATATACATGGTGTAATCTCCAGTATCTCTTGATAGTTCAATATCTACCATGAACGATCTTGAACCATCTAGCTCTCTCATTGCCTTGTGAAGTCGTCTCTGCAACTTTGGATGAATATCGGGGTCTAGTGAACACCTAAGCGTTACACTGCCTATTTCTAGCCTAGCAAGCGATGAAGCAGTCTGTGAAATTGTATGGTCTTCAGGAGGGGACAGCTTGTGTTGTACTACTCTGCCGCTAGAAATTACGAATCCCCCAACTTCATCATCATCATTGATTGGTTCTGTATGTATGAGCAAGGGCCTTCTTCCATCTGTTCTGATCCAAGAGAATCCGCTTCCATCGGGTATCGCCTTTGAAATCCACTCATCCTGCAATCCACTTTCCAGAATCACCGGGTCAACTATTGTGATCCAAGAATCAAATGGCGGCGGCTCTCTAAGCCTGATTTTTGAAACGCTCCCCCCCTCTCCTTCTATGGTTGACATTATCCTCTTGGTACCCATCCTTATGCATCTTCTGGACTTGTTGGACGACAACGAGCCAATCCACATGGAAAGCCTGTCCACTCTCCCCCCACCTCTGCTCATCCACTCCCAAGTCCTCCCACACCCCGGAAAGGTCCTTTCTACAATTTCATCAATCATAGATCGTTGCTCTGAATCTAGCCTCGGTGAAAGGTCAAGAATGATACAGGGCCCGTTTGGCCCCAGTTCTAGGTACTTCTTCCAAGACGATAGCAACGGCTCTATGCTGGGCTTCATCTCATCGATGTGATGATTCTGAGCATCCCTAGGCCTGGCTGGATCTAAATGTAGCATCGCAACAGGTGGATGGGCTCTTGTTCCGGCCTCTCTAAGACTGGACCAGAACTCAGTCATCACTCCCTCTGAGTCAGTACCATCTCCTATTACCACCCTGTCCATAGTTCTCTGAATATCGTCTTTGCCCGCAACGGCAAACATGTTTGCGGCACACAGGACCGCGGCATTTCCGTCTATCTCTACTCCAAGAGAAGGTCTTTTGAGAACATTGGAGTAAGCAATAAGCTGTATCCCGGACCCTACTGCGGCATCCAAGATAATTCCAGGTCCCAATGAACTAGGATCTATTTGTTCAGCACGTGCGAGAGCTACGCTCCAGGGAGTGGAGAGCCTACGCATTTGCTCAGTCATGTGAAACGATGGCTCCCCCTTTCTTGCCGATTCAGCGCTCTCTCTCTTGTCAGCCTCCTTCGCTACGGATGCCGAAGGACGAACCGATGCGTGTGAGCTATCTTCCGACATTCCTTAACCCCAATGCCCTATCCTGAAAGAGGTGCCCTATCTAGATTAACCTCGAATCTCAGCCAAACATCCTGAAGCTCGTGCCCATCACTATTGCCGTAAGCTATCGGAGGAGGCAGTAAGGTGATGTGACTGGTACCACTCTCTACTCCGGGGATCAATCCTCTATCCTCATCAATGTCCAAGCCTATCGCAGACCATCCGAACCCTTCTATCGACCACCATGGATCGCCAGCATTCTCTGTCCATGTTCCACTATCCAGCTCCTCTCCAGTATCTGCATTCCAAACCGTATACTCTACTTCTACTCTATCTCCCTCTTCGACATGTATCGTTCTTGAATCAACACCTTGGAAAACAGTGACATCCAACCTCACCTCTGCAGAAATTAGAGATACATGAGAAGCGATGACCGATATCTCTCCTTCGGTAACATCCCCAGTCAGTAAAACCTCTAGAATAACGGAATCTCCGCTTGGCATCTCATTTATGAGATATTGCGTATCCTCGGACTCAGAGAAAAGAACGTCAGAGCTACTTATCTCCAGTAGCAAATCTAGAGTCTGATTTCCCCTGTTATAGACTACTAATGACGCAGTATCGCCCTGTCCCTGATGCTCCCAGTCGCATCTTAATTCTCCCGGATAGAGGAACAAATCATCCTGTGAAGACAAATTCTCAGGCCAGGTCCAATCGCCCTCACGAGAGTCGCATGTATCGAATAACATATCAACCTCCCAAGCCCACCTGCCATCTATCTCAATCATCGACTCATCAACAGATTCGAAAGACTCTTCCAGATTATTCAAAAATTTACTGGCATCGAATCCTATCCATATAGATGATACCAAAATCACGATAATGGTAGAAATTGAAAGTAGTATCGAGACTCTAGGAACTGCCATCTCATTGATACCCAGAGGTACTGGAGGGTGCTCAATTTCATCGGGTGTATCCGATATCCAGGACCTCGTCACAGTTGTTTTGCCGCGCCCGACCATCATCAACGTTGGCCCACTTTGATCTCCTATGCTCTGATTATCTCACTCTCAGCCCTTCACCATATTATCTTCATTTCTTAATCCTAACCATGAGATAATTCCTAACTCAAGTGCAATTATTGAAAGTCCTAACAGGAGAGTTTGAGGCTGGAAAATTATCTCCCCATAGAATACGACTGAGAATAAAATTGCCATTGCAAGATCCGCGAGCCCCCAGGCCCTCAGTGATTTCCTTAATTGTAGAATCCCTGTTACCCATACGGATGTTGATAGGATGACTAGGAAAATTGGAATTAACAGCGATAAGCCGCTCATAATCAGCCCTAAAATTAGCAGTAAGTGAGCATTAATTGCCAGCATTACAGACCACCTCTCGCCTTTCATTGGAATGGTACACACTAGCAGTATCAAGAGAACTATTCCAAGAGAGCCGTATAAGTCCCCGACAATACCAGAAAACCCATCAAACCAACTCTCAATCGAAAGTATGGCCAATGCAATAGATAAAATCCCCATTCCCAGAGCATT
>MDTC01193571.1_pt1 | contig 30059 bp, 33 predicted proteins | sample 811181 | NCBI WGS metagenome assembly MDTC01 (sample SAMN05326644, study PRJNA326480) | marine metagenome | isolation source: seawater | place: Pacific Ocean: North | collected 2011 | reverse complement strand
TGAGAAAAATATCATCAAAAAAATCTTGAAGAATCGTGAGGATAAATATTATATCGAAAAGGATAATTTTAGAGTTTCTGATATTTTAGATGCTTTAAATAGAAATAAATAATATGCCATCAGTAAGTAAAGCACAACAAAGATTTATGGGATTGGTTCACGCTTATAAAAAGGGTGAGGTTCCAGCGAGTAAAGTAAGTAAGGCTGTAAAAGATGCAGCTAAATCAATGAAAAAGAAATCAACTAAAAAAATGGCTTCAACAAAACACAAGGGATTACCTAACAAGGTAAGACAAGAAACCTTAGATAAGTTAAGAGAATTAATTAGATTAGAACTTGAGGGCTGTGGTTATGTTATGTCAGCTGAAGACCCAACTTATAAATTAAAATCACCAGGTGGTACAGGTGAAGAAGATGAAGAATTAAAAGAGGGTAAACAATGCTTATGTGAAAAGTGTTGGAAAGGATATAAGATACATCCTACTCGTAAAACAAAAGTATTATTTGGTAAAAGATATCCTAATTGTATAAAGAACGAATCAGCTGAAACTATGAAGTTTAAAAGATTACCAAAGATATATAAAAATTTAAAAGATGCTCAAAGTGCAGTACATAAACAATCTATGAAAAATTTAAGAAAAAGTACCATAACTAAAAATATGGTTGTTTTAAAAAGTTCTAAAGGTGGATTCCAAGTGGCTATACAAGAATCAATAACTGAGGATGGACACACGGATGTAGCTAGTGCTAAAAGAAGTATGAAGTTAGTTGCAGAGGATGCACAAGAAGTATTACAAATGTTAACTATGTTAAATGATGAAGATTCACTACCAAGCTGGTGGATGAATAAAATTGCAGTTGTTCGTAATGATATAAATAAAGCAAGGGACTACTTAAAAAATCCTAATCAATAAAAAAAATAAATGGTTTCAGTAACAAAAAATCTATTATCTGAAATAGACTTTCAAAATGTTCAATGGTTTTGTTATAATAAATTCATTGATGTAACAGATTCTATGAAACATACTCACGAAAGATCTATATGGGATAAGAATCTTGTATCAGATTACAATAAAACTACTATAATGCAAGTTGGTATGTTTGGTGAAAATGAGTTTGTGCATAAACAATACAATCCATACTCACATAAAAAACTTGATACTAATCAAAAAGTATATGAAGAGATACCATATTCTGTAGAAGAATTGAATGTTTATTTTCAACCACTTGTTAAGCGTATATTTGAAATGAAACAAGAGTTTGTAACAACATTTGATTCAGATTTTGATTACTTAGATATACATTGTTACAAATGGAATTCACCAGGTGGTGGTATTGATTGGCATAACGATCCTGCTCGTGCTTATGATTTAGATGAAAACGAGCAAGAGATTTTTAATGCAAAACAAATTCTAAGAGTTGGTGCAGGTAGCTTTTACGTACATAGTACTTGGATGGATAGGTGGCACGGAGAGTTATTAATTGAAGCAGGTGAAGATGCACCTCAAGGTGAGGTTATAGATGGTTGGTGGATAAAACCAACACCAAACAAACTTGTAACTTTAAGAACAGGTATAAATCATAGGGTAGCCAAAACATCAAATATGGCTATGGATAGATTATCATTACAGATTTGGTTTAGTAAAGCAATAAGGAGTTAAAATGATGTATTTTTTATTAGGTGTTTTAGCACCCATAATCTTAAACCTTTTACATATGGCTGTTAACGTGTACGTTTGTGTAGCACGAGGTAGTGTAATGAGTTTAGCATTTAGTGGAGCTAGTTTCGTAACCAAGAGTATTGGTATGGTTTTCTTAGCTTGGTTAGGTATAGCTGTTTTACAGTTAAACTTTAGAATTTATATACCTTTACTTTCTTTCTTTTGGTTCTTTACTCATCTTATAGAAGCGTTTGTGATACAACATTATATACAACAAAATGTTCCAAAACATTTGAAGGAGATACAAATATGAACTTAACCTGGTTTTATTTTCATTGTGTTCTAGCACTTGTTATCATAGTGAAAGATTACAATGGTACATTAGAAGAGGACTTAAATAAATTTGAAGAGAGGTTAGGTATAAGAACAGAATTACCATCTGATTCAATAGAAAATGTTCCACCACCTTATTACATTAATCCACGAGAGGAGACAGAGAATGATTCTACAAGGATTTTTTAGCGGATTAGTTTTGTTCAGTAGCTTTGCTATGAGAACACCTAATGATGAATCAATCACAAAAGATGATTATGAGTTATCTCTAGGATTTAAATCTAAAACTATGTATCTCAAAAGAGATTGGGAACGAGAGTTAGGACAAAACTACACCGATGATGAGGTATGGTTTGAGTGGAAACCTGGCTTACTCTACATCAAACCACAATATGTTAATAAGACATCTCGTAATTTAAAATATGGTAAAGTGGATACTCGCTTACAAAAAGATGGTTATAGTTTTGGTTATACAGGATTGTACTCTGATGAGGCATTTGAAAGTGGAGTATCTATAGGTGTTGTAAAGAAAAAAGAAATAAATCATACATTATCTTTACAAGCTAAGTTTGATGGATATTTATTTAGGAACGAACTTACAGGTGATAGTAGATTTGATATGGAAGAAAATGTAAGTTTAAATTGGAAAATCACGGATAAGATAGTATTTAGTAATATATTCGATTATAACGATATTAAAGATAAAAAGTACTACAAGTTCAAAGTGGGAATAGAATTTAGTCTTTGATTGATATTTATTTTTGGAGAATAAATTATGGGATACAGATACACAGCAATTATATATTATAAGCCAACGTGGCATAAACAGCAACGTATTGAGGCTAACTCTGGCTCTATTAATATGGAAGAACGAGAAGTAAGATTCTTAACAGAAGCTACTCACTCTTGCTCTGCATATTACTACAGCACCAAATCGTTACACGATAACAACTATGCAGCATCAGGTTCAGAACTAGAAACGGCGTTTAGAAGTTGGAATGGATTTGGAACTGCATTAGTCTTATCAGGCTCAACATTACCATTTGGTAATGATTGGGAATACATAGCTACATCTTCAGCAGGAGTTTCAATGAGTGTGGCTGATGGTTGGGGTTGGAATAATGGTGATGACCCACTACCTGACAACTTTCCTGAAAGCTCACCACCTACTTGGTACTGAGAAATCAAACATTAATAAAAACTTTTTTGAAAAAAAAAGCTTGACATTAATATCAAAAAAGTATTAAATTTAGAAAAATATGAACATATTTATAAGTAACAATAGAGGTAATACTATGCGAAAGCTATTAGTAAGTGTTATGATGGTAATGCTAGTTATTATTAATGGTTTAGTTAGTGTGAAGTTTATTGAGAAAAACAAACACACTATGAAAGAAATGCTCGATGTGGTGGAAAAAGAACGAGATGAGTTGAAGTTACAACTTAGAAAATACGAGCAAAATGGAATAGAAGTGGATGTTACAATGTATCATCCAGTTACGCAACAGACAGATGCTACACCGGACATTCTGGCGGATGGAACGCGAATAAAAATCACTAAAGCTAGTGAATATAAGTTTATAGCGGTTAGTAGGAATCTTCTGAAGCGTTGGGGGGGTGCATTAAACTTTGGCGACTTTGTGCTTCTACGTGGAACAAAAGACGGTGCAAAAGATGGCGTCTATCAAGTACGTGATGTTATGAATGCCCGTTTTGTGAATCGAATAGATGTATTAGAATCACCAGGTGCTCCACCATATAAATTTACGGATGCTAATATCGTAAAGTTAGATTGGGTTAGCACTAATAATTAAAAACAAAAATGTAAGGTTATAAATGGAGTTATTCGAAAACTTTTTCGAGGATCCAGATAAGTTCATCTACGAAGATGAAAAGCAAAAATTCATAGAACATATGGATTTTCTTAAAACTATGAGTGTCCAAGAATCTACACTTTATAAAAAGTGGAAAGAGTTTAATCATAATGATTATGAAATTAGACAAAAAGCTAGCAAGATTCATACGATTAAACCTAAGTTATGGAAACCAACAAATTTATTAGATAGAGAAACAACACTAGCAGAGATACAATCAATAAAACCAAAAATCATTCCAATCAAACAAGGTGATTCAAGACAAAATGAATATTGGACTCTTATTCGTAGACTTATTCATACGATGGAGTTTACAGCTAATCCAGGTAGAAACGTAAAGTTTATTGTTATGGATGAGACAAGTAATAAGATACTTGGTGTAATATGTCTTGGTTCCGATGTTATAGCTATTAGTGCTAGAGATTCTTATATTGGTTGGAGTAAAGATAATAAATTAACCGATGGTAAATTAAAAAACTCTACTATAGCTACAACCATATGTTCTACACAACCATTTGGATTTAACTTCTTAGGTGGTAAATTAATCGCAGCATTGATATCTACTAAAACGTTTAGAGAACAATGGGAAGAGTTATATGGAGAGAAGTTAGCTGGAGTTACTACCACATCACTATATGGTATACACTCTATGTATAATGGTATTCCTTATTGGAAAACACTTGGTGAATCTGCTGGTAGAATTTCATTAAAACCTGATGATGATTTTTTTCAGAAGTGGCACGATTGGTACAAAGATAATAAATCAGAAAAGTATGCAAAACACATACAAAGTAAAGATAGGGATTCAGGTCCTGTTACGGGTGTAAAACAAAGAATATTAAATCTTATATTTCAAGAGTTAGGGATAAAGACAACTGCATATGAACACGGATTTAAACGTGGCGTATTCTACCTAACTTACTATGAAAATAGTAGGGAATACCTAAGAGGTGAAATATCTGAAAGTGAGTTAAGATTAAAACCAAGATTTGAACAAGATGTAGATGGTGTTATGGATTGGTGGAAAAAAAAGGCTTGTAAAAGATATGAAAAATTGTTAACTTCCAACAAGTTAAAAGATGACATTTTATTCTATGGAGATATCATAGGATTAGATTGGGAACAAACAAGAGAAAAATATATAGGCGAAGTTGGAAGATAAAGTTACAGATTATTTTGTAGAAAAAGTACCTACAAATGCAATAGAAGATTTTGTTAGAAAAAATCATTACTCAAAAAGTGTAAGAGGTTTACATATTAGTTATTGTTTCGGATTATTTTCACCAAGTGGAAAGTTTGGGATACCAAAATTAATTGGTGCTATGATGTTTGGAATACCAGCTATGGCTGGTGTTGCAGAAAGTTATATGCCAGAAACACCTGATAGGGTTATCGAGTTAAACAGACTTTGTTGTATTGATGATACAGTCAAGAATACAGAAAGTTACTTTATTGGTAAAGCCATTAGTTGGTTAAAAAAGCATACAAATTACAAGCTTATTCTGTCCTATGCGGATACTTTTCAAGGACACGAGGGTGTTATATACAAAGCAACTAACTTTATACATTTAGGGATGACAAAACCGAGTAGGATGTTGATAGCTGATGGTGAGAAATATCACGCCAGAATGTTAACTAAGAAAAGTCCTAAGTTTGAAAATATTAGACAACGTATGAAAAAAGGTGATGAGAATATTTGGACTGAACCACTACCACCAAAACACATCTACATTTTACCATTAGATAAAAAGACAAGAAAGATATTTTCGTGAATATATTAAATTTTACAAAAGATAAGACAAGCGATAAAGAGTATAAGTACAATATACTCGTATATCCGAACATAACATATCAACAAGATTTAGAAAAAGATTCTTATGTCGTAGTATTATGTAATATTATCAGAGAGCTAAATAAGATACGTGATGATATACATTTTACAATATTTTCACCACATCATATTAATAGTTTAGATTTTCCTAATACAGAACAATTAGTATTACCATTACCATCATACCCAAATGCTATGAGAACTCATTTTGATTATGATACAATAGTAAAAGCATTACAATGGAAAAAAAGAGATTATGATATTGTGTATTCTCATTTGCCTGAACATACTTTACAACTAAAAAATGCAATCATAAATAATACAAATATGGAACCAAGATTTATTGGGTACACCCATTGGACTGAGTTTCCTGAGATTACAAACTATAGTATGACTATGATGGATGTAAACTTCTTAGGTATTTTAGAGATGGATAAGTGTGGTATAAATACACAAGGACAGAAGAAGTTAATTCTAAAAAATGCTAGAAACCATTTTAATAATAGTGTAGTTAAAAGATTAGATGAGATTCTTGAACCACAATATCTTGGTTGGGAGATTCCAAAATACGAGAACCAAACTACAGATAAAAAAATTATCGTATTCAATCATCGCCCTCACACATACAAAAACTATCCGTGGTTTTTAGAACAAATGGATAAACTTTGGGAACAAAGACAAGACTTTGAGGTATGGGTTCCACTTGCAGATTCTACTGAGGGTAGAGAATATTTAACAAATGATAAATACGATAGATTCGGATATTTTTCTAAGTTATCTTCTTGTTACATTGGTGTATGTGCAAAACAGAAATACAGTGGATGGGCTGTATCAGCTACGGATGGTATGAGTGTAGGTGTTCCTTACTTATTTTTAAATGCTGATTACTATTGTGAACTTGCAAGTTCTGCAGGTATCTACTACGATAGTAATGACTTTTTAGAAAAGTTAGAAGAGGTTTTAGATGATGTATCAATTAGAGAGGAATATTCTAAACGTTCATTAGATAGATTTAAAGAGTGTAAGTGGGAATCTGCGATAACTCAGTTTAATAATATGCTTGATGAAACAATATTAAATTTAAAAACAATAAAACAAAAAACAGATAGCTACAAAAAAATAGTTGATTTTATTCATACGAAAAAATCAGTTACTAAAAAAGACATTATCGAACACTTAGGTTGGGGTGTTAGAATAGGTTTTAGTGGTTATAGAAATAAACTTAGACAAGAACCAACTATTAAATTCACAAAGGATAGATATGAAACAACTAACAGCTGAACAAATCCAAAAGAATTGGGAACAACTTCGTAACTTGATTTCCAATACATTTGAGGGTGAACGTTTAGATAAACTGAATAAGATGTACGATCATTTCGAAGATAGAATGTGTATGGCTCCAGCGAGTGGTAAAGAACAATTTCACTACGCACACATTGGTGGTTACGTAGAACACGTTTTACACGTTATAGATTGTGCATTAAAAGTTATGAATCTTTGGGCAGCAGAGGGTGCTAGAATTAACTTCACTACAGAAGAAGTTATCTTCGCAGCTATGCATCACGACTTAGGTAAGGTTGGTGATTTGGATAAAGATTATTATGTACCACAAGAATCAGAGTGGCATAGAAAGAATCGTGGTGAGATATTCACACATAATGGTGCATTACAATATATGTCGGTTACTGATAGAGCTATATTCTTACTTGGACATTTTCAAATACCAATGAGTGAGAATGAGTATATTGGTTTACGATTAGCAGATGGATTGTATGAAGAGGCTAATAAATCTTACTATATGTCTTACAATCCTGATTGGGCTTTGAAATCAAATATCGCATATGTTATACATCAAGCAGATATGATGGCTACTAAGATTGAGTACGATGAGTGGAAACGTAGTATAGAGGTGGAAGAAGAAGAGCATAAACAGAAGTATCAGAAGATGGTAGGTGTTCTAAAAACTGATGATAAGCAGGTGGAGAAGAAAGAAGATAAATTAGGCTCTAAATCTAAGGATTTATTTAAAGAACTATTTGGAGATGATGTATGATATTCGAAATTATATTAGGTATCTTACTTGTTATCGAGGGTTATATTATATGGAACTTAATGCGTAAAGCTGAAACCTTAGAAACGTGGATTGATACCTTATCTGTTAAAATAATGAATACCCAAAGAATTATAAAGGAAATAGATTCTACAGGTCACTTCGAAGCAGATGATGAAGTAGGAACAATCTTTGAAGGAATCAAAGATACAGTAAACGAATTAAATAAAGCAATAGAAAGAGAGTAACAAATGGCAAGAGGTAAAATATATTTTGGACAACCAACTGAAGATGCTATCATTGAATACAATGCTGAAGAAAGTCCAATAGTTAGAAATCAAATCTACAATGAGAGAATTAGAAAACCATTGGAGAAGTTGGTTGAAAATATCATTCACACATTTAAGTTTTATTACTTTGATGTTCCAAGTGAAGATGTTAAACACGAAGTGGTTTCTAACCTTATTATCAATATGCATAAGTACAAGCAAGAAAAGGGTAGAGCTTTTTCATACTTTAGTATAGTTGCAAAAAATTATTTGATTCTTCATAATAATAACAACTATAAAAAGATGAAACAACAAAATGATATTCAAGTTGCTGATTTTGAAAGAAACATTCAAAACGAATTAGGTGATGAAAAATATCAAGAGGGTAATTCAGAACTACTAGACTTTTATTGTGAGTACTTAGAAAACAATATCTCAAATATCTTTACAAGAAAGAAAGATATTGATGTTGCTTATTCGGTATTATATCTTTTACAAAATCTACACAATATAGAAAACTTTAATAAAAAGTATTTGTATTTGCAGATAAGAGAGATGACAAGTTCTAATACTCAACATATCACACGAGTTATAACTCAGTTAAAAAAATATTTTGAAGAAATAAGACTTGAGTTCTACACTAAAGGTGAAGTAGATACATCGTTTACAGGCTCATTTTTTGATGCATAAAAAAAGGGGGGAATAAATCCCCCCTTTTACACTCACTGGAGTTGAACCTACGATTTTCGGAATAAACCTACTAACACTAATAATGCAACTAATCCTGCAAATCCTGATTCACCGAATTGGTTGATTAATCCTGTTAGGTTTCCTACAACATTTACACCAAAGACGCCAGTTCCAAATATTACTTCAGAAACAGCACCGATAGCTACAAAGGATAGTAGAAGATGGGTAACATCATCCATCCATCCTCTGACCATTGCTACGACTTCCTTCATCGAGTATCTCCTGTTGGTTATTAAAAAGGGATTATAGTCCCGTACTTAATAACTATTAATTTAAATTTATAAAGTTAACTTATATTTATTTATATACATAGGTTATTTGAGTTCAACATATTTATCAATAGGACATATTATGAGCAACGATTACGAAATTTTTAAAGGAAAAACCCTATCTTCCCTTTTTGAAGATATCTACGAAAATACAGATAAAAACAGGAAACAACTTGATGTGTTAACAAGAGAGCTTGTTACATTCATAAAAGATGGTGATACTGCTGTACAAATCGTACCTATGTTAAAAGAGTATCTTGAAATCAATGTTAAGAATGATGACCAACTTGTTAAGATAGCTTCTATCGTACAACGTATTATGGCTGCAGAAAACAAAGGTGGTTCAGAGGATGAATTCGGATTAAGTGAAGCAGAAAAAGAACAATTAATGGGAAGTATACAAGAGGTAGTAGAAGATACTCAGAATATTGTAGATGAAGTAGTAGAAAAATCAGAACATTCATTTAGTAGTTCTAAAGGAAATTAATGGCATATTTTAATCAAAGCGCAGAAGATAGTCAGTTAAATAGGTTTGATGCATCCCTTGTTACTCAAGAATCTCTAAGTAGTATAATAAAAAGTGAATTTTCTTTTTTAGCAAATCAAAAGTTTTATGAAATAGAAGCAGCTGAAGTTGTTAAAGTATTAACCAATGAAGAAGATTTACCAACAATAGATGGAACCACATTACCAGACTATGAGTATTATGGTGCTATAAAAGCTAGACAATTTACAAGTGAACAAGATGTCGATGAAAAGAATTTACCTTGGCGTTTTCCGATATCACCATCAAATTTAAAAATGCCATTGATTGGTGAAACAGTATTATGTGTTGAATATTTAAATGAACCTTACTATTGTGATGTAGTTAATAGACTTAAAAATCCTAATATAAATGTTAGAGATTTTGGATTAAGTAGTTTAGGTACAGAAGAACAAGATACTAATATCCGACTAGATTATTATAAAAAAATTGAAGAAACTTTAGGTAACGTTTCTTCACCAACACCTGAAAGTGAATCAAGAGAATTTGATTCTGAAAAAATATTTACGCCTATAAAAATACAAAATACTAAATTAAATCCTGGTGATACTCTTCTACAAGGTAGATTCGGAAATGTAATACGTTTTAGTAGTGACCAAAAAAATAGTGAGTTTTCTTCTAATATAAAAATATCTACAGGACAATTACATAATGAAACAGATTTAAACATTCTACAAAAAATAGAAGAATCACCTAACGCAATAGTAGAGCAAAATATAAATACTGATGCTAGCTCTTTGTATTTTACTGAGAATGAAACTATTGATTTATCAGTTGATTTAATATCTAAAGTTGCGCCAGGTAGAATTTTATCTAATAGAGAATTTTTTAGTGGTGCACAAATAATAGGAAGCTCTGATAACGTAGTTTTAAATGCTAGAGTAAACGATGTACATTTGTTTGGAAATCAAAACATTAATTTAACTGCTGGTGATAGGGTAAACTTGGAAGCACCTATAGTTAACTTAGGAGATAGAACTGCATCTCAACGTTTGGTTAAGGGTGATATATTTATGGAAGTTTTTAAAACCTTGTTAATATCTTTAAAAGTATTTGCAAATAGATTAACTGATGTAACTGCACCCAATCCAAATAATAGTATTTTAGAATTAGAAATGGCTGCTACTAAATTAAGAGAACAAATAGATAGTGGTGTGTTACCATTTTTAGAAGATGCATTATCTAATAGAAACTTTACGAGTTAATTATGGCTAGTAGAAATCCATTTGTTTATCTGATTGAACTATTTAGTAAAAAGATACAAACTTATGTTACTACAGAAACAGCAGATTTAAAAAGAAAGCAACTAGAGTTAAAACAGGATAACTTAGAAAGAATTTACGCTAGTGAAAAATCTAAAGAAGATGTAAAAAAGTTTAGAGAAAAACTAGCAAAGTTAAAAGAGAAAAAAGAAAATTTAGAAAAAACTGAAGATAGTGTTAGTACACTTGATAGAATAATAAGTGCACTTAAAAAAATAAAAGCAGGATTTACAGCATCAGAGGCTGCAGCTAATGCTTCAGCAGCTGGTCCTGGCTTTAATGCTTTTTTGGCAGCTAAAACACAAGCATTTATTGAAAAATCAAAGGATGAAGCTGAGTATATAGAAAAAGTTGCTAAAAAACAAAAAGAATTAATTAAAGAGGATATACAAGAGTATAAAGAACAACTCAGTAAATTAATAAATGAAGTAAATAGAGGTAGAGATGATTATAGAGATGAAATTCTAAGTCAACTACCACAATGGGCACAATCAGACCCATTTATAGCTGATGCTCCAACTGATAGTATATTGAAGAGATATAATCTTCGTAGACAAGCTAGAGAGATAAGAGCTAGAAAAGAACAAAAAGCAAACTAAGAGGTATTATTATGACTGCTAAGAGATTAAAAGCTGTAATAAGAAAAATCGTATCAGAAGAAATCAAAAACCAACTAAACGAAATATTTATTAACGATAAAGAAAAAGTAAATTTAGTTGAATTATCAAAAGAAGTTAAACCCAAAAAACAGGTAAAACAAGTAGAGAAGAAGCAGTACACTAAGAATAAATCTCTAAATGAAGTTTTAAATGAAACAGTTGGGTTAAGCTCAAAATCTTCGGAAACGGATGAATATCCAACAATGGGTGGTAAACCTTTCGATAGTAGTAGAATGGCTGAGATGCTTGGATATGGTAGTGGTAAAGAAGTCAAACGAGATATGGTTGGTATAGATACTGCTAAAAAAGCTGGTGTAGATCCCAATTCTGTTCCTGATGGTGTTATGAACGCACTAACGAGAGATTACAGCGACTTAATGAAACATATTAATAAGAAAAAATAATGAGCATACTAAAAAATCAGGCTAAAGGAATCCCATTTGGAATGGCTTACCCACTAACATTTGGTGGTAAAACGTTTCAAGAAAACTTTGAGTATGGTAGGCAAATAAAAGATAACGTTAGACATTTGCTTTACACTCAAAAGGGTGAAAAAGACTATGATTTAGAGTTTGGTTCTGATTTAACTAAGTTAGTATTTGAATATAATATAGGTGACCCACAAATAGAAATTGAAGCAGACAGAACAATTCGTGAGGCTATAGAAACATATCTACCTAACGTTGTAGTAACTTCACTTTCAGTTTCAGAATCAGAGATTGAAAACGCTATAAAAGTTAGTGTAGATTTTTCTGCAGATTTCGCAAACCCTCAGAATTTAAATTTTACTGTAATGGGTGATGGTACTATGACAGAAACAAATAGTAATGAAAATGCCCGAGATAATCAATATGGAGACTAGGAATGGCTGAATCAACAAATATAAAAAAAGATGTAAAAAGAGAAGTTCAGTATCTAAATAAAGATTTTTCTCAGTTTAGAAATAGTTTAATAGAATTTGCTAAAACATATTTTCCAAACACTTATACAGATTTTAGTGATAGTTCTATTGGTATGATGTTTGTTGAAATGGCATCATATGTAGGTGATGTATTATCTTACTATGTGGATAACACTTTTAAAGAAACTATATTAGCATATGCTGAAGAAACTAAGGCAGTATATGATATCGCACAATCATTAGGATACACACCAAAAACAGGAACACCAGCTTCGGTTAAATTAGATGTCTATGCAACTGTACCATCACAAGGTGTAGGCGCAGCGGCAAGACCTAATTTTAGTTACTCACCTATAATAAATGCTGGAATGAGAGTAAGTACTGCTGGTAACACCGCAACATTTAGAACTACTGAACCAGTAAACTTTGCTGTTTCAAGTTCATTAGACCAAACATATTATGAGGTATACGAAGAAGATTCAAGTGGAACACCTACAAAATTTTTATTAAGAAAAAGAGTTGATGCAGTTAGTGGATTAGTAAAACAAGATGTAATAACTTTTGGAACTTCAAAACAATTTGATTCAACTGTATTAGCAGAACCAAATGTAAACGAAGTTATTTCTTGTACGGATAGTGATGGTAATAGTTGGTATGAAGTTATGTCTTTAGGACAGGATACGATCGTAGACCAAATGGAAAACAATTCTACTAATTCGCCTGATTTACAAGCATATTCAGGTGATACACCATACTTGATGAAACTAAGAAGAACACCAAGAAGATTTGTAACGTACCTACGAGATGATAATAGAATGGAAATAAGGTTTGGTTCAGGTATATCAGATAATCCTGATGAAGAGATTATACCAAATCCAGATAATGTTGGTTCAAGTTTATCAACTGGTGTTAGTAAGTTAGATACTACGTTTGACCCAACAAACTTTCTTAAAACACGTACATATGGATTAGCACCAGCTAACACTAATCTAACTTTTACTTACGCATATGGTGCTAGTCAGAATGATAATGTAGGACAAAATCAATTAACAAAAATTACAAGCAAAGTTGATTCGATTCCAAATTCATCTACTTTAACATCTGCGTTAGTAAATGAAACTTTGGCTTCTATACGAGTTAATAATCGTGAAGCTGCTGTTGGTGGAAAAAATGCTGAAAGTTTAAGAGAAATAAAAAGTAACGCAGCTGCTAATTTCCAAACACAAAACAGAGCTGTAACTAAAAATGATTATATGGTTCGTTCACTAACGATGCCATCAAGATTTGGAAGTATTGCAAAAGTATATGTTGTTCAAGATGATTACTTAAATGATGTTGCTGAATTAAGTGTTGATGATACAGGCGCCGATAGTGAAGGTACATCAGGTACAACTACAGGTGGAACTGCTGAAACACAAACTTATGGTTAAGGAAAAATTATGGCTGAAAGCGCAAATAACAGAAACCCATTATCACTAAACTTATACGTTCTTAGTTACGATAACAATAAGAACTTAACAGCACCTAATCTTGCCACTAAGGAAAACTTACAAACTTACTTAGGACAGTATAGAATGGTAACGGATGCTATCAATATAAAACCAGCTTACGTGATTAATATTGGAGTAAAGTTTTCTATAATGACTTTACCACAATTCAACAAGAGTGAAGTTTTACTTAGATGTATAGATAAAGTAAAAGATTTCTTTAATATAGATAGATGGCAAATAAATCAACCTATAATTGTTTCTGATTTAGTTTATCAGTTATCAGTTGTAAATGGTGTAGCCGCTGTAGTAACACCTGATGATGCAGTTCCAGCAACTGCTAATCCAGCTGATAAGCCACAAATTATTATTACAAACAAGTACAGAAGTGCAGATGGTTACTCAGGTAATTTTTACGATATGGATAATGCTTACTACAACGGAGTGTATCATCCATCATTAGACCCAGCAATCTTCGAACTGAAATATCCTGATACAGATATTCAAGGAAAAGTAGTTGGTACGGTAGGAGGTTAGAATGCATTATTTTGAATATCCATCAGTAGATACAACACTATATCAAGCTAGTCAATCTTTAAATACTGGCTTAGATGCAGTATTAGAAGTTAGAAAGGATGTAAGTCCTACGGGTGATACTGTAAACGTATCTCGTATTTTAATAAAGTTTGATTTAACTTACATTAGTTCTTCTATTGTCAACGGAACAATGCCTAATCCATCAAGTAGTATGAAGTTTTATCTTAATATGTATGATGCTAATCCTACGGAACTAACTACTTCAGATACTTTATATGCTTATCCTGTAAGTGGTAGTTTTACAGGTGGAACTGGTGAATTTAATTCCGACCCACAAATAAAAGATGGTGCTAGTTGGAAGTATAGAAATGGTGAGAGCACAGATGAGTATTGGTTATCTGGTAGTTTAAGTAGTTCAGGCGCACCTTGGTCTAGTGGTAGTTTTACTGATGAAGAGGGTGGTACAAGATTTTTAGTAGCATCACATTCATTTGACCATACAAGTGAAGATATGAGAATGGATGTAACTGATATTATGAACGCTTTATTAACAAGTGGTTCGTTATACCCTAACAACGGATTTCTTATAAAAAGAAGTGGAAGTTTAGGTAATAAAAACACAACCGATGATGAGGGTAGTTCAACTCAATTAGGTAACTTCAGTTTCTTCTCACGTGATACAAATACTATTTACTCACCAAGATTAGAAGTAGAGTGGGATGATAGTTCTTGGAATTCAGGAACTTTACAACCAATAACAGGCTCTGATTTTGATGATATGGTATTTTACACAAAAAATTTAAGACCTGAATATAAAGAGAATTCAAAAACAAAAATTAGAGTGGTAGGTAGAGAGAGATATCCTATTAAATCTTTTGCAACTACACCAACACAATTAGGTGTAAAGTATTTACCAAGTGGTAGTTCATTCTACTCAGTAAGAGATGCTGATACTGAAGAAGTATTAGTTCCTTTTGGTAGTGGTTCAAAATTAAGTTGTGATGCAGATGGAAACTTCTTTAATCTAAATCTTAACGCTTTTCAACCAGAGAGAGTATATAAATTACAATTTAAAGCTACTGTAAGTCAGAGTACTTCTGATGAACACGATGTTATATCTGATAAAGACTTTACGTTTAAAGTGAGTAGATAATGCCTTTAAAATATCAAGACGTAGTTAATAATCCTGAATACAAGGATAAACTCGATAAGTTAAATCAAAAAAGAATCGATAGATTACAAAGTGAATATGATAAATTCGCTTTAACAGGTTCAAGAGATTCGGGTGATAAAACACTAAGAACTTCGAATGGAACTGTTTTATCTGTCGATACAGATTTAGATATATTCGGTGTTGATTCTGTAGACCAAATAGTTCCTGTAAAATTAGAAAAACAATCTGTTAATACGGATAAAGTTGCAGAGCTAATAGATACGGAATTTTCTGAATTGATAGGAACTCCTGGTTTAGGAATAACAGTTCAAGAATTTTTTAATGAGTATGAAAGATTAAAAACTTCTATAGATGCAGAGGGTAGTATAAACTCACATCGTTACTTAGTAGAAGAAAGTGTAAAGTTTATTGGTGGACAAGATGAGTTGGATAGGATTAGACAAAAGTTAGAAAGAGAGTTACAAGAGTTAGAAGAGTTACTAGCAGCTCAAGCTGAAGTTGAAGCTGAATGGGCTACTTACTTGGCTGATATGTTAAACTTCTCAGATACAACCCGTCCATATGATAGAGCTACTTGGGAATCAAAAGGAAGACCTGTTGCATCAATAGATGCAGGAAATCAAACACTTAGGTTTTCAAAGAATGAACCATATGTTGTTGCACCAACAAAGTTTAAAGGTAGGGTAGGTGAGGTAAAACTTCCATATAGAGTTGGAAGTAGATTTCAAAGAAGAGGACAGGGTACATTAAGCGGTCCTAATAAACCAATACAAATAAAAGTTGATGCGGCTGGAGATTCAAACATACGTTATCGTTGGTTTGTAAATAATGAAGAGGTATCTAATGGTGATAGATTTCAAGGTACTGATACAGACACAATACTTTTTAATCCAGAGTATAGAAGAAAAGATATGGATAAAAGAACATTTAAATGTATAATATCGGATTCATCAGGACAAGGAGAACTTTCTTCAGGTCCTATAGTAGTAAAAGCAGATTAGGAAAGAGATGCCTTTAAATTCATCAGATAGTAAACAAATATATGGTTCCAATTTAAGTGAGTATGCAAATTTCGGAAATAATGATAACGATTTTGTTTTAGTTACTGTATTAGATGATGATGGTGATATTATTGAAACAGCAACTAAGAGTGTAAACGAATTTAAAACAGGTGAATTATTTACATTTAATCCTGGCAGAGTGTTAAGAAGTTTAGGTTATGTAGCTGGTAAGTATAGAGTAAAACTTAATTTTTTACGAAGAAGAGCTGGTGAAAGAAGAACTGTATTTTTAAATAGTGATCGTGAAATCTATGAGGGTGATACACATCAAGGTAGCGATGGGAGAATGTATACTGGCGCGAATCCTCAAGCAAGTAATATTAGATTACTAAGTGAAGATGTGTTAGGTTATGATGTAACTAAAATCAGCCCATCTAAAAAAGAAATAAAACTTACACTTAAAGATTTAGATCCTGATGGATTAACTAACTACTCTTCATCATTTAATGCATTTGATACACCAGTTTACACATACATACCAAATAGTAGTGATGGTAATGCAGATGAGGGAACCATAACAGTTGATTCATCTGACCCATACAAGCTAAAAGCTACAGTACAAGATTCAGATATAGGATTTTCAGAGGGTATGGTTGGTGGTACATTAACTATAGATAATGCTTTTGTTACAAGTTACACAACACAAACACGAGGTGTTGCAACTAATACAAATACAGTTAATACTCAAACCAATGTAACCACAGATATAAAACCTGAATCTAATAATATAAAAGAAGATGATGTAGTAAATCCTTTAGGTAATACTAATCAAGAAGAAGAAAATACAGGTGGTGGTACACCAATTCAACAACAACAAGCAGATGAGGAATATTTCTAATGGCACTATTTGATGGAAAAGCACCAGAACCAGAAATAGATGAGAGACCTGCTAACCAAACAGGTGTTGGTGGACAAACTACAACTGTAATACCTAGCTATTCACCATTTAGTTCAAGGATAGTAGAGGTACTTGATAGAGAGACTATAGTTGTAGAGGATAGCTTTGAGCAAGCTGGTATAGATTTAGAAGCACAAGATGGTGATTACAAAGGAACTAATCCAAGAAAACCACTAACTTTTAATGTAGAATTTGAAAATGCTAGATTAGATTTACTATCACATTATCTTTTAACAGAAAATAATAATCTATATTTGATTACTAATACCTTATCTGTTAACGACCAAAATAAGTTAATAAAATTATATAGTGAATTTACAGCGGATGAAAGTAAACAAAATGTTATCGTAGTTGAAGAGATGATTGATTCTATTGAGGAAGAAGTTTTACTTGTACCTGAAGATGAATTAGATACAGATATAACATTTTTACTTGAACCTCAATTTGACTTAGAAGATACGCAAGGTTCTTTCTTTGATAATAAAGGAACAGAATATAAAAATTTAAATGAGTTAATAACTACGGATACGAATGTATCTAATCAACTCAGAACTGATATATTAAGTGCAAGTTTAGATTCAGCTGATTTAAATATTGATTTTGAACATTACGATAACTTTACAGTGTTTGGTTCCGCTAGAACAAAATTAGAAAATGCAAAGTATAAATTTGATAAAATAGAATCACTAAGTACTTTATCAGCTTCTTTGGCTACGAACTCAAGTACAGGCTCAAGAGCTAAAGAATTAAATTCGTATCATAGACAAATAAGAGAATTTAAGTTAGGGTTTTCACCATACGAAAAATATCTTTACAATGAAAGTTCATCTATACAAAGTGGTTCTGAATTTTTAGGTACATCGAGATATGATGCATCGTGGCCTAAGACTGGTGCAGGTACATTTGCTAGTCCTTATGTTCCTATAACATCATCAAACTCTGCATTTACAACTTGGTATGGTAGTGTTTCAGATAGAACAGGACAAATATATAGTGCATCTACCTATGATGATGGTAATGAAAATAGACTTGTAAGTAGACTTCCAAAGTATATTAGAGAAGATGATTCTAATGGAGACTTTTTAAAATTTGTAGATATGGTTGGTGAAATGTATGATGAGATTTACACATATATAGAAAGCATTCCCAAACTATACGAAACATTTGATGATTCTAAAAAAGGATATTCAAATGATTTACTTCAAGATATTGGAAAAAGTTTTGGTTATGATTTATTTAATGGAAAAGATTTAGACGATTTACCTAAATACAAATACGGACAATATCAATCAGGCTCAGATAGTGCATACACTACATACTCAGTTGATTCTACTGAGGATATGAGTAAGAAGATACAAAGAAGATTATTAAATAATATACCATACTTTTTAAAGACAAAGGGTACTGTAAAATCATTACGTAGTTTGGTTAATATTTTTGGTATACCATCTACTATACTTGATATTAGAGAGTATGGAGGACCTACATTACCAGGACAAGTTCAAACCTTTAATATAAAAAGAAAGTTTACAAAATCCTTAGACTTTAGAGGTGGGCAACATATAGAGACACTCTTTGATAACAATACTTTAACAGGTAGAAAGCCAGATACAGTTGAATTTAGATTTAATTCTGTATCGGCTTCTAATCAAAACTTAGTACAAGCTCTAAGTGGTAGTGATGAAAAATGGGGTATTAGTATAAGAGATGATGATACAACTACAGACAACGTTGCATTTATAGATTTTAAATTATCAGGCTCAAATGGATTTGTATCAATGTCTACAAGTACAATGCCTTTCTATGATGGTGAATTTTATTCTGTAATGTTATCAAGAGAATCTGGTAGTGGTGGTTCTCTTGCAACCGATAGTGGTTCTAAAGCACACGTTACTAAGTTTACTTTGGCTGCTAAAAAATATGATGCTGGTAGAAGTGTTATAAATTATTCTTCAGAAGTAACTATGTCTATAAGTGGTAGTGCATCATCATCTTATAATGATTCTTACTCAAGTGCAGATACTGTCAGAATAGGTAACAGAACTACTAATTTTGGTGATTACTTATCAGGTTCTATGATGGAGTTTAGATATTGGGCTACACCACTTACGATGTCAGCATTTAACAACCACGTTAGTTCACCAAAATCATATAATGGAAATCATCCATCAGCTTCGTACACCGATTTACTATTCAGATTAAGTTTTGATGATAATAAAGATTTAAGTAATGCTGCTAATGCACAATTACAAGATAAGAGCGCTGACATATATCTAACAAATGTAACAGGTAGTGCTAAAGGGTTTACAGGTAACTTCTACGCATCTGTAGAAGATGAGGATAAGATGTTAGTTCCAAATGTAGGACCTAAGAAAGAATCAAATGTAAAAGTAAGGGTGATAAGTAGTAGTTTAGAAGATGGTGGTTTATCACCACACATACCTGGCTTTCCAGCTAAGAGAGCAGAGAAAAGTTTGTTAGACACTTCACCAACTGATTCACAAAAGGTTGGTATATTCTTTTCACCTACGGATGTTATAGATGATGATATTATTCGTTCTGTAGCTGATTTAGATTTCAACCAATACATAGGTGACCCAAGAGATATAAACGATGTAAGATATAGAAAACTACACGAGATAAGAAATGCTTACTTTCAAAAGTATTCATCACCAAATAGTTTTTGGGATTATATGAGGTTGATAAAGTATTTTGACCAGATAATTTTTAAACAAATAGATAAGTTGATGCCAGCCAGAGCTAAAGCTGAGTATGGGCTTGTAATAAAACAGAATATACTCGAAAGAAGTAAACAAAAACTTACTACTTCAATGAGTTTTGAAGAACCTAACTTTAATGGACACATTGATGCATCACAATATGCAAAAGATGCTACATTAATTTTAACAGGTAGTGTAAGTGATAACGAGGGTATTATATCAGGCTCTACGGAGATATTCAATGTACCATCGGTTGTTAAATTAAACTATACTGGTTCACATAAAGGATATTGGGGTAATACTTATGGTACAGCTTCAATAACTAAAGGTGGTCCTGAATATGTATTTGAAGAAGTATTACAACCGCAGTTAACAGGTTCAAGATTATCAGCTCATAATTTAGAAGCTAAGTACTTTTATAGTAGTTCATTAAGTGCTTCATTAGGGGTTCATAATAAGTATTACGCATATTCTTCATCATTTAACAGAAGTACTTTTGATACAAAATATGACCAGTTTAGCGCATTAGCTAACTTGATGTTTGAGGGATGTAAACAAACAAATAAAACAACTGTTTTAAACTCATATTCAAGTGATTTTAATCCCGTAGAAACGAATGATACAACACCATTACGTATAGTATCACAAGAACCTGGTAAATCGAAACTTAGAATTGAATAATTTAATGATAAAGTATATTTATAGTAGAGAAATAGTTATATTACCGAATATTATTTTAGGAGCAAAAAATGGGATTTCTTGATAACACATCGCAGACGATAGATGCTATCCTAACCAAAAAGGGTAGGGAGTTACTAGCGAGAGGAAATAATGAATTTAAAATTACTAAGTTTGCACTTGGTGATGATGAGATTGATTACGCATTGTATGATGTATCTCATCCAGATGGTACTAACTCATATGGTGCGGCGATAGAAAATATGCCGTTGATAGAAGCTATACCTGATGAGAATCAGATTATGAGGTATAAGTTAGTAACCTTACCAAAGAATACTGTTAAATTACCAGTTATTACTTTGGCAAGTTCTGCACTTTCTTTTTCAACTGCAAACGAACAACAAACTATATCACCATCAACAACAAATGGTAACGATGGAAAGAATGGATACACCTTTATATTACACAACGCAGATGCAGCAGATTTATTTGTCGCAGCTGGTGGTGGTGTTGAACAAAGAGGTGGTACGGTACCAGTATTCTTGAGTGATGCAGATAGAAAGAGAAGCACTACAGTTGTTGGTAAAACTGTTAACGTGATTTCAAGAGCTACTACATCTACTATAACAACTCAAATGACAATATTCGGTAATGATTCAGGCGCTTCTAAAACAATCACAGTTACCGTAACGGCAAATAGTTAGGAGTAAAAAATGGCTGAAGTATACACCGGATTTAATAATGAAGAAGATGTTGTAACAGAAGTTCAACAAACTTTAAGTTCAGGAATGTTTAGTGGTGGAGTCGGAACACTTTCTACATTCTTTACATCTTCTGCTCAAAGTAGTAGTAATGGTAAATATTTTTACGATGTTTACAAAACAAGTCCTGCAACTGATAGTGAAGCTGAAGTTCAGTTTTCAATAGCATTTGGACACTACGATGGAAGTGGTAGTATTGGAGTTTTAGGTTCTTCTTATACAGATAGACCTTCAGCTGCTGTCTACTCTCAGTTTAGAAACTTATTGTTGGCACCAAATGATGATAAGTTTACTTTTACACCATCTAAAGATAGAAAACACGTTTACGTTATATCGATGGCTAGAGCTCGTATGAGAGAAAAGATGGATCCAGGTAATTGGGAACTTCATCTAAGTGGTAGTGCTGCTAAAAAGATAAGTTTGATTGATGATAGTGGAGCAACCACAAATCCAACTGTCAATCAAGGTGGTAGAGTGTTTAATGTTGTTAGTGGTACTATAGCAAGTGGTGATGCTGTAACAAATACAGCGGCTGCTAGTGAGACAACCGATGGTGCTTACGGATTATTTTATCCTGATATGGGTATTATTGTTCTTAATGGACAGAAATTAGACCAAGGATATCTTGCATTAGGTACTAATACTGGTTCAAACGCTGCTCATAACAACTCACAAAAACTTTTTGCAGCTGTATCACGCTCTGCAAACTTTGTAGCTAGAAGAGAAGAACAATTAAGTACTACACATTACTTCTGTAGAGTAACAAATAAGAAGTATAACTTTAGTACTAATCCAACTTTCTTTACTCAGTCAGATGGTAGTTTAACTGTTAGTTCTATGCAAAACGATCCAAAGGTTTATGTAACTACAGTTGGATTGTATAATGATAACAACGAACTATTGGCTGTAGCTAAATTAAGTAAACCGCTTTTAAAATCATTTAGTAGAGAAGCTATAATCAAAGTTAAGTTAGACTTCTAAAAGGAGTCATATGTTTAAGACTTTCAAAGACGGTGATACCTCAGTAGAATCGTTTAAGACCCATAAACAATTCACTGTTACTGATATGGATAGTGGTAGTGGTGTCTTTGGGTTTTCTGTAGAGAGTGGTTCAGCCCATATATTTTCATCGGGCTCAGCAGATTCTGCTAGTTTTTTTGAAGGAACTCCATCACCAGATAACAAACCATTCGCAACATATTATGCTCTCCCAAGTTGGTTTACCATAAATCAATTATACTATGCTAGAAAAGATGAACCTTACAATTCTTATGGTATTGGTAATGTAGCTGATAAAAAAATGACTTTACACGGTACAGCTCAAGTCATAACAATTCCACAACAATTATTTGGTGAAGAAATAAAGCCAGGCTCTGTAACAATTACAGACAATGGTGGTGCTACAACATATACTTTAAAAGATGATGGTAAAGGAAATATTTACGATAACGATAACTCATCATCATTCGCCTCGGGAGCGACAGGTTCTGTTGGTAACATATTCTACTCACACGGTGTAATGGTAATAACAGATACAGGTTCTTATTCTGTAGTAGGTTCTGACGTAGGTAGTGATGGTTTTGAAGTAGACTTTAGAGCTACTCAAACACATTATGAATATGAGTATAATTGTTACGTAGATAGAAATGAATTTAATGGTACAACTAATATTAGTATAGCTAAAAATAGAGGTGGTAGACACGAAATACCATCAGGCTTACCAACTTCTTTTGTACAGAGATTTTTTCCACCAGGTGATAACCCAACAAATGGTACAGGTTCTTTTAGTGGTAGTTACAGTGCTGCCTCTGAATCTATTAACTTGGCTACAAGTAGTTTATTTGAACCCTACATAAGTACAATAGGATTGTATAACGATAAAAACGAATTGATGGCTATTGGTAAATTAGCTCATCCAATTAAAAATGATAAAGATTTGATGTTGAATTTTGTAGTGAGGTTCGATGTATGATAAAATTAAAATCACTACTTCTTGAGAGAATTGATTACTTAGAAACTGCAAAGAGTTTAGTAAAAGCATATAAACTAAAATCAAAGGTAAGATTTGGTAAGATGCGTGGTAATAATAAAGCAGATTATGATTGGATATCAGATACGATAAATCTAAAACCATCATATCCAACAATGAAAGATTTTTTAGTAACAGTTCTACACGAAATCAAACACGCATTAGATAGAAAAAAATTAGGTAAGGCTAGATATCAAAGAGAATATGAGATAGCTGGTGAATTAGCTATACAAAAAGGTGGTGATTTTCACGATGATAATAAGTTCGAAGAACAGGCAGAGGCGTGGGGATTAAAAGAATATCGTAGGTGGAAAAATAAAATTTAATATCAGGTTTTTAAACTCTATTTACTGGAAAAAGTTTTAAAGATTTAAGAAGAAAATAATACCATTATTGAAAACTCAATCAGCAAAAGCAAAAGGTCGTAGACTACAAAAAGAAATAAAAGAGCTTATACTTGAAAAATTTTCTTCGTTAGAAGAAGATGATGTTCGTTCAACAAGTATGGGTGCTAGTGGTGAAGATATATTATTATCACCAGCTGCTAGAAAGTTATTTCCTTTCTCTGTAGAGTGTAAAGCTCACGAGAAACTTAACATATGGTCAGCGATTGAACAAGCAGAAGAAAATGCAAATGAACATACACCTTTAGTGGTATTTAAAAGAAACAGAAGTAAACGTTACGCAGTTTTAGAATTTAAAGACCTACTAAAGTTATTAGATGGATAATACAATACTCAATATTTTATCTCGAGCGATTGGTTCAACATATACTAAATTAAAAAAGACAGATGAGTATATGTTCTGGTCACCATTCATAACTCATCATAAACCTAAATTACAAATAAACATCAAAAGTCAAAAGTGGCATTGTTGGGTATCAAATCAAGGTGGACATAACTTTTATCAGTTATTTAAAGCAGTTGGTGTATCTCAATCTGATTGGAGTGATTTAAAAGAATATCTAAACGAACAAGATGATTACTATGTTGTAAAGACATCTAAAAATCAAAAGATAAAGGTAAGCCTACCAAAAGAATTTAAAAGATTAAACTACGATACATTTAACACACCATTAGAAAAAAGATGTATAAACTTTCTAAAAGAAAGAGGATTTGACAATAACGATATAATCAGATATGGTGTTGGTTACTGTGAGAGTGGAGAATATTCAGATAGAATTATTATACCATCCTATGATAAAAATGGTAGATTAAATTATTTTATAGCTAGAGATTTATACGATCGTGGTATGAAGTACAAGAACCCACCTGTAAGTAAGAATATCATTTGTTTTGAAATGTATATTAATTGGGAAGAACCAATTATCTTATGTGAGGGTGTATTTGATGCTATGACAATAAAAAGAAATGCTATACCATTGTTAGGTAAGGTTATATCAAAAGAATTGATGTTAGCTTTACTTGATAAAAAAGTAAAAGAAGCTTACATTGTTTTAGATGGTGATGCTAAGGTAGATTCTCTAAGACTTAGTAGAGACTTAGAATCTTATGGTATACAAACTAAAATGGTAAAGATGGATAAAGATGATCCTAATGAATTAGGGTACAACAAAATATCCGAGAAAATAGATAATACAAATAAACTAACTTTTAATGATATCATTAAATCAAAGTTAGAAGGAAGCGGTTTTGAAAAACGAAACAAGAGTTATTAATACTTCAATAGATAAGTTAAAAAGAATATATCATATATCAGATATACAAATAAGAAATCTTAAAAGACATAAAGAATTTGAATTAGTATTCAATAAACTTTATGAAGAGATAAAAAAACAACCTGAAGATAGTGTTGTTTATATTGGTGGTGATATAGCACATAGTAAAACAGAGATGTCGCCTGAGTTAGTAGACCAGTTGTCGAGGTTATTTAAAAACTTATCTGATATAGTTCCAACAATAATAATCGCAGGTAATCACGATTGTAATCTAAATAATCAGCATAGATTAGATGTATTGACACCGATTGTAGAGAATCTAAATCATCCAAATCTATATTACTTTAAAGATAGTGGTGTCTACAAGTTTGCTGATGTATCATTTGTTGTATGGGATGTTTGGGATAAAGAAGAAGATTATCTTAGAGCTGAGAATGTAGAGGGTGATACCAAAGTATTGTTGTATCACGGAACAGTAGACCAATCACTAACAGATTTAGGTTTTAAACTACCAAGTAAAGTTAAGATGGAAAGTATGGATGGGTTTGATATGGTTTTACTTGGCGATATTCATAAGATGCAAACATTACAAGAGTATGATAAATCAAGTGGTAAACCTATTATAAGATATTGTGGTTCCTTAGTACAACAAAACTATGGAGAAGCATTATTAGGACACGGAATATCTGTTTGGGACGTTGAATCACGTACATTTACACATAAAGAACTTCCTAATGATTATGGGCATATAACTATTGATGTAGTAGATGGAAAGATTGTTACTGAAGATTGGGAAACTTTGATTCCAAAAAATGGTAGGTTAAGATTACGTTCTAAAAATACAACTGATACAGAATTAAAAAAGGTATTATCAATTATAAAAAATGACAATCCTAAATTATCAGAAAGTAAAATATATAAAGTAGATAGTATTATAACAGATAATTCTACAGGCAATAAAATAAGCATTGGTGATGTATCTAATGTGGATTACCAAAACGAATTAATTTTAAACTACGTAAAAGATGAATACTTTGTAGATGATAATACTGAACTAAAGATAAAAGAAATCAATGATGAATTAAATCAAGTATTACCAGAAGAAGATGTACAACGAAATATAAATTGGAAGATAAAGAAATTTGAGTTTGATAATATGTTTAGTTATGGAGAAAACAATGTAGTTGACTTTACTAAACTAAATGGAATTATTGGAGTATTTGCACCTAATGCTAGTGGTAAATCTGCTATGTTAGATGCACTATCGTTTTGTTTATTTGATAATTGTAGTAGAGCTTACAAAGCAGAGATGGTTTTAAATAATAAAAAAGATAGGTTTAGATGTAAGCTAAATATAGAAATTGATGGTGTAGATTACTACATTGAAAGAAAAGGTAAAAAACAACGTAATGGACACGTAAAAGTAGATGTTAATTTTACTAGGTGGGATGAATCACTAAATCAAATGATATCTATGAATGGTGACCAAAGAAGAACAACTAACAACAACATTAAAAATGTTATTGGTAACTACGATGATTTTCTTTTAACAACATTATCATCTCAGAATAACTCAGGTATATTTCTTGATAAAACACAAAAAGAAAAGAAAGAATTATTAGCTCAATTTATGGGTATTGGTGTGTTTGACAAGTTATGGCAGTTAGCATCTGAGAAAGTAAAAGAAGAATCAGCTATATTAAAAAGTTTTCAAAAATCTAACTTTGAAGATGAGCTAACTACAACAATGTCATTAATAGATTCAGAGAAAATAAAACTAAAAGATTTTACAAATCAATTACAAAAGATTGAGGAAGAAAAGAGTGATGAAGAAAGTAAAAGATTTAAGTTAGTATCAGAATTAAAACCTATTGATAATGTAAAAGATATTGAAGAACTAAATGAAAACTTAGAAGATGTAAAATTAAAAACTAAAAGTTTAGCTGATGAGTTTTCTAATACAGAAGAAAGAATAGAAGAAGTAGAAAACGAAATAAAAAAGAATAAAGTTAATATTACAAAGCCAGATTTATCTGAACTTGAAAATGAGAAAAGAAATTTACTTAATTACGAAAAGTTAATACTAACCTTAGAATCAGAAATACAAGTTGAACAAGGCGCTATTGATAAATTACAAAGTTGGAAATGGAATGAAGATTGTGATGCTTGTACAACTAATCCATTTGTAAAAGATGCTAAAAACGCTATTGAATCTATTCAATTACATAAAGAGCAGAGAACAGAATATTTGTCGGATATAGAAAAGATAAAAAATAAAGTGAATAGTTTAGAATTAAAAGAAGATGAGTATAACGCATTAACGAAGATAGTAGAAAACTTAAATATAAAATTACAAAAACTATCAAATAACAAAGAAGTAATCATAGAAAAAGCTAAATCCTTAAAACAAAACAAAAAGTATATCTTAGAAGATATAGATAAGTTTGAAAGACAAAAAAAATCTATTATACACAATAGAATTGTAGAGAAAAAAATAGAGGAATGTGATACAGAGATTAGTATACTAGAATCTGGTATTAAGGAATATGCTGGTAAAAAATATGATGCTGATAAAAATATAGCAGTATTAGATAGTAAAAGAAAAGGTTTGTTAAAGAGTATTAGTGAAATGGAAGAGTTAGAAGATAAGGTAGGTGCTTATCAATACTACTTAAGCGCTGTTAGTAGGGATGGTGTTCCATATAAACTAATACAAGATGCTTTACCAACTATAGAGGGCGAGGTGAACAATATCCTATCTCAAATCGTAGATTTTGGTATTATTTTCGAAATGGATGGGAAAACCATCAACAATCATATTGTTTATGATGATGATAATATCTGGCCTCTTGAGTTATCAAGTGGTATGGAAAGATTCATATCATCACTCGCTCTCCGAGTTGGTTTAATAAATGTATGTAATCTACCAAGAGGTAACTTCCTCGCTATAGATGAGGGATTTGGCTCTATGGATAGTGATAACCTAAACTCTATATACAACTTCTTTCAGTATCTAAAAACACAATTCCAATTTGTTGTTATTGTATCTCATATCGAACAAATGAGAGATACTGTAGATACACTATTAGAAATCAAGAAACAATCAGGCTATAGTAATATTAACTTTGGATTCTCTTAGCAGGTAATTTTACAGTACCTGTCGGTTTCTTATCTAAACTTAGTATTAAACGAGTTAATACTGCAGACATTGTAGTATAGTTATCCTTAGAGTATTCCTCTAATTTCTGTTTTACTTTTTTATCTAAAGTAAAATTATATCTTTTTTTCATATATACACACCCAATACACACTTTTATAATAATTATATGTAAGTAGTGATATTTATTTACAACTATGGCTTTAATTCGCAAAACAGTAAAAAAACAAAATCTAAATCAAGTACAAGTTTTTGTAGAGGATACTAATAATACCTACTTTAATTTACTTGATTTACCACCCGTAATTCCTACTGGTCGTTCTTCTATATTAATAGATGGTTCTGATACTCTTAAAAAAGAAACGGATATTCTATATGAATTAGTAGATGCTAATGGAGAACCGATTTACGTAAATCCTATTAGAAATTACTTAGAGGGTACATCAAGAAGATTAACTATAGAGGTTTACGAAAACGCACCAGCTGGTTTAGCTACACTTACATTATTAGGTGAGATTAATCCTGACCCAAATTTAAATGGTGGAATAGAAATACCACCAGAATTTCAAGGTGTTTACAATGTAAGATATCAAGCACAAATTTTATTAGACCCAGCAGCTCCTAACAATGAAAAGATTATATTTTTAAGAGCACCAAAAATATCTGTATCTGAAACATTAGTAAAAGAGGTAATTCCAAGAGTAGGTGAACGAGAAGTAAACATACAAATAAGTGGAAGTTTATCAGGTAAAAGAGTTCCGTTTGGTGTACAACAATTTTTAAATCCGTGGTTGATTCAACCAGGTAATATTGAGTTAGATTTTCTTGATGATACAAAACCAACGGGTGTTTTAAGAAATAGAAAATATGAAGTTAAGTTAAAAGCTAGTGTAGATGGTGCAGTAAAAAATGTAAACTTCGATTGGGGTGATGGTACTACAGATACATTTAATCCACAAAATATAAATGGAACTCATACATATACAAAGGCTGGAACTTATACAGTAAGAGCAGTTGGTAATTCACCATTTGGTTTTGGTGGTAAAGATGATGTAACAATCACAGTAAACCCACCAGCAACACCAAGTGCTAGTATGATTATATCGGATGGTACTATTAATGAAGCCTCTGCTAATGAAACTGAATACCTAACTGGTAGTTTAGACCCAATCAAAGATACTAACTTTACACGAGCTAGATTTAGATTTAGTGATAGAAGTATTATTTCTGCTAGTAGTGATGTATCAAATAATCCAGATGATAATTTAGATGATACAACATTTGTTTGGGAGTTCGGTGATGGTAGAGTTCTTGAGGTAACAGGTTCTGCAGGTAGAAAGGTAATACACGAGTATACAGGTAGTGGAACATATACTGTAAAACACACTGTTAAAAATAATTACGATGCACAAAGTGATGTTGTAAGTAGAACTATATTAGTTGCACCTAATCCACCTGTCGCAGATTTTACAATAT
>MDTC01063551.1_pt1 | contig 30063 bp, 20 predicted proteins | sample 811181 | NCBI WGS metagenome assembly MDTC01 (sample SAMN05326644, study PRJNA326480) | marine metagenome | isolation source: seawater | place: Pacific Ocean: North | collected 2011 | reverse complement strand
GCTATATCCGCCTGCAAGGAGGGGATGACATAGGATGGTCGGGGGAGTTTGCGGAGACACAAGTGCAACGTCCGCCGGATCAGAATTCAAGTATCCCCCGTATATATCGGGTGAATAGTCCCTCCTCTCGAAAGGTTTGAGAGGAGGGAAGAGCCGAAGGCTCAGGGTGGAGAGTTTGTCGAGGCGTATGTTGCAAGTGAAGACGCAAAAAACCCACTGCAAATACGCAAGCAAAAAGGAATCCAAGGATGTCGCCTGCGACATCCGTCTACAAGATGGAGAGAATATGGTGGAATCGGGGGAGTTTGCGGAGACACAAGTGCAACGTCCGCCGGATCAACATTCAAGCTAAACCCCGTATATGTCGTCGAAAACCCCCCTTTTTCTCCAAAGGCTGGAGAGAAAGGGGTTGGGGGATTGTGAGGTTTGTCGAGGCGGATGATTGCAAGTGAAGACGCAAAAAACCCACTGCAAATACGCAAGCAAAGGAGCCTTATAAGGATGTCGCCTGCGACATACGTCTGGAAGGAGGGGATGAAATGGTGGAATCAGGGGAGTTTGCGGAGACACAAGTGCAACGTCCGCCGGAACAGAAATCTGGTAAACACCGTGTATATCGTTTGTCCCAGATATCGCCAAATCTTCGAATATATCGTTTGATCTCAGTAGCGTCGGGCCTTGTGTCCGACCTCAAGCAACGTCCGCCGGCTCAGGCAGGGCTTGGGATGTCAGGGTTTCATGATCTGACCCATGAACATGATGTTTCCTGTCGTGTTGTCACGAATCATCAAGATAAAGGGACGATTTGCATTGAAAACAGGCGCGTTGGGATCATATCCGCCTTTGACGACGACTGCCGTCGCTGCTGCTGCCTCACTGCCTTCCTCATTGACCTCAATGAACGCTTTGTGGAGGACGTCAGAAATACCAAGCTGTTCTTTGTCTGTAATGCCTGAGAAGTCCGCGTTCAAAAAAGCATCTTTCATACCAAGCGCTTGTAACGACTCACTCAAAGAAATACTCTCTGTTGTCAGTTTGAACTTGGGCAGGTAAATGGGAACAGAGCGCTCTGTCATAGAACCAATCCATTTGTTGAGCTTTTCGACGTTCAACATCGCGCCCATATCTTTTAACGCTGTGGTGTCTTTGGGGAGCATCAACACCATTGAGATGTCTTTGTTTTTGAATGGTAACGAGACGAGCTTCCAACCCTCTTGTTCTGTGTAGAGGACATCATCAGTCTTTCTCATCATGTCCACTTCATGCTGGCTACCGTCTGCGAGGGTGAAGGTCTTTTTGGAGGTGTCTTTGCTGTCAAAAGGCTTCTCCCACAACCCTTTGAAGTAGATGGCGTTGGTCAACACCAATCGTGTATCTGGACTGATACTGCCTGGTTTGAGGAGTTCTTTGATCCGATCCTTGGTCTTTTGTTCAACCCAGGTGTTGATCGTCTTACGAGCTTCTTCGGTGTTGCCAAAATCCAACTCTTCGAGTGGCGCATTGTAGTGTTTGGATTGTGCGTCGAGGAACTCTTGCAGGAATGGGTATCCCTTCTGACCCCACAGACGATTGGCTACGGAGATCTCATGCGCTCCTTTGAAACCACGGTTGTTCAGGTCTTTTTGTAGCCACTCTAGGGATGTGTGTAGCTGCTCTGTCGGTAGAGAGAAGTGCAACACGTCGGCCATCTCTTTCGCTGTATTTCCACGTGCGCCAAGCTGCGCCATCGCAAGCGCCGTCGAGATACTGTAAGGAGAGAAGAAGATGTTTTGTGTTTCTTTGCCTTTGCGTAGCTGGTGGTACAAGTCAAAGGCAAATTGACTGTTGCCATCTGTGAGCTTTTTGATGTCAGACGATTCAACTTCTGGAAGCTGTTGACTCCAAAGTGCTTCATCCGACATGCCAAGGCTGCATCCTGTCATCCACACACTGATCACAACAAACAACAACACCAACAAGATACTTCTTTTTGTCTCTTTCATCGTTCTATCCTTTCTTTGAGCATACACACAATGTGTTCTGACTGGCATTGTAAAGAGCAGCGTGTGCAAAAGCGTTTGCAAGCAAATGTCCATTGATAAGTGATTGTTGGCTTGGATCGAGTATGGTACACTCTTTGGGAGTTTGCGAATGTTGACTGGGACGTGTGATTCTCTCAAAGGGAGCGTATCTTATGGTGTCCGAGCCTGTACCCAATGCTTCATCTTCTCCTCCACCCAAAGGCATCTCTGTCAGAGATCCTGTACACGGGACCATCGCGCTCGAAGACTGGGAGGCTGAGATCCTCGAACACGCAGCGCTTCGTCGCTTGCGTCACATCAAGCAACTCGGCTTCGCAGACGTCTCCTACCCAGGCGCCACACATAGTCGCTTCATCCACAGTGTCGGCGCGATGTTCGTCGCCACGAGGATGTGGGACGCGCTCCAAGAACAACTCGCGCTCTCTCCTGACGTTATCTCCCAACTGCGTCGCAGCCTTCGTATGGCCGTGCTGCTACACGACCTCGGACATGCCCCGATGAGCCATGTCTCCGAAGCCCTCATGCCACCTCTCGCTGATTTACAGCTCCCTTCATGGATCGATGGGTATGACTCACCACGACAGGCCATGCATGAGGATTACAGCCTCAAACTTGTCCTCGACTCACCACTCACACCAGTCTTGCAACAATGTGATGTCGACCCCATCGCGATCGCACAATTGATTAGCGGACAACGACACCCCCATTCACAACACTTCCTCATCGATGGACAAGACTACTTCCCTCTCATGCGTCAGATCGTCAGCTCCGAATTGGACGCCGATCGGATGGATTATCTACTGCGAGACGCCCTCTATACTGGTGTGAGCTACGGTCACTACGATCTCGACTGGCTGATCCGCAACTTGTGCCCTGTCCATAAAGACAATCAAGTCTTTTTGGGGCTCAATGGACGCGCACTCTTCACCTTTGAAGACTTCCTCCTGTCTCGCTACCATATGTTCTGGTCCGTCTATTACCATCACAACTCTGTGTGTTATCAAGAGATGTTGTTGCGGTACGCTGAGAGTCTTGAGGTCCCCTATCAATTTCCATCCGATCCCGAAGCGTACATGTTGACGGATGATATCCAACTCCTTCACCAATTACGTCAGTCCAACAACGAATGGGCACAGCGCATTGTCCAACGTAAAGCTTACCGCATGTTGCTCTCCACGCTCGTCCCCTCCAACGATGAACTGAAAGAGCTACAAGCGCTCGATGAAGACAGTCACAAAGTCACCACAATGTTTCCTCAACAGCTCGAACTCTTCGATACAATGACGCCGATTCCATCGAATGTTGACTCTCTAAAGATGTCGGCCTTGTCCGTCGCGCTCTGTGACGCACTCGAAGAATCTGAGATTCCTTTCTTCCGTACTGAGTCTAAATGGGTGCTGTCACGATATTTTCGCCAAAAGAAGAGCGACGTCCCCCCCATCTTTGTGTTTGATGAGTCTCTTCAACGTGCGATCCCTATCGAGCGATACAGTTCGTTGTTTCGACGATATGCAGACGTGAGTTGGTTGGTGCGTGTGTATTGTGAGCCTACAAAGACCGAAGAAGCACGCAGCATCCTCAAGGAGCTTGGAGGAAATCTGTCTTGAACAAGGTCGTTTGTGCATATTGCCAGGAAGAAGTCTTGCCCGGTGCGTTTTGTCGCTCATGTGGGGCTCCACTCGAAGTTGTACGTGGCGATCTTGTCGGAACGGATATCCACGCCTACCACATCGAACATCTACTCGCAGAAGGTGGAAGCGGTCGTGTTTACCAGGCTCGCCATCGAGGAACTGGGGCCGCCGTCGCTCTCAAAGTGCTGTTACCTGAGCTCGCTGGCTCTCCCAAAGCGATTCGACGCTTTCGCCGAGAAGCCGAAGTCGGTATCCGTCTCCAACACCCCCATGCTGTCAAACTCTTCGAGTTTGGAATCGATCGCGAGATTGGTCTCTTCCTTGTGATGGAGCTGATCAATGGCCCCAACCTCTCCGATGAACTCGAAAAAACAGGCCCCTTTCATCCTTCTCGCGCGATCCCACTCGTCCTCCAGCTCTGTAGCGTCCTCGAAAAGGCACACGACCTCAATATCCTACATCGTGACCTGAAACCTGCGAATGTCATGCTTCAAACCCACTCATCAGGCAAAGAGTGGGTCAAGATCTGCGACTTTGGGACCGCCAAGTTGGAGATCGAGACGGGGGCTTATGACACTGTCCTGACACTTCCTGGTACACTCTGCGGTACACCGGGCTACATGTCTCCTGAACAGTGTCGTGGAGATACACCTGACGCGCGCAGCGATCTCTACTCTGTTGGTGTCTTGCTCTTCGAGATGTTGGCGGGTGAACAGCCCTTTGAAGGTGGTGACACACTCGTCGAGATGTTGATGAGGACCATCGAAAATCGTCCCCGCACGCTCCTCGAAGTCCATCCCGCGCTCAAAACTTATCCCTACCTCAAACGATTGCAGCACGTGATCGATACCTGTATGCAGCCTCATCCCGATGATCGCTACCAAAACGCTACCGCGCTCATGGCCGAGTTGTACGATACGCTCCCCACTGCGACGCTCGACCAACCCTCTTTCTCCGTCTCCGCGACCGAAGAGAGAGAGCTGCTCTTACCAGTCCCACCCGCTTCTTATCCCTGGACTCCTGTTCGTCTCGATGGGATCGAGCTACAAGAGATTCGGAATCTTGCCCAGCAGCTTCAGCCAAGAGAGTTCGTCCCTGGCCAAGCACTCTATCAACCCGGCCAACACACAGAAGACTTTCACCTTATCCTCGAAGGCGAGATCCGTGTCCTCGTCCAATCTGAACACCAGATCGTCGAAGTGGATCGCCTCGGGCCAGATGATTTTGTCGGTGTCAGCGCTTTTTTTGCGCGCGCACCGTATCCCTTCGTCGCAGAAGCTGCCCGGATGTCAAAGCTCTACAGTATCGCTCGCACGACCTTTGCGCGCTGGGTCTCACAAAGCCGACACCACCAAGACCTGTTCCGCGAGTTCTACTATGAGTTCTTGCTACAAGAGGTGATGCGTTACTCTGCGTTCTTTGACTCGATCCCTTCACAACAACGTGTGGAGCTGATGAGAGAGTTTGAGATTATGCCTGTGGGGCGCGGTCAACAGATCCTACGAGAGGGGCAAAGGGGCGAGGAACTCTACTTGATCGCCTCTGGACAGGTCGAGATTTACTGGCAGGGAGAAGGGGAGGAGAAACGACGGCGTTCGAGATACTTGTCTCCTGGTCACTTCTTCGGTGAGATCGCGCTGCTCACCGAACAGCCTGTCTCCGCATCTGTCCGGGCTCATACAAACACTGTCCTGCTGAAACTCCCCAAAGAAGCGCTCCTTGAGTTACTCAAACCATACCCCAAAGTTCTCCATCTCATGAACCGAATCGCCCGCACACGTATGGAAGAGAATGACTTCGCAAACACAAACGATCGACTCCTCCATCTTTGACACGCCTTGGTGTTCCGCTCCTTGTTGTTTGTCTAAGTTGGGGGAGCCGGGAAGAGTCTCTTTGTGACCTCCGGAGCATCTTCCTTGAATGGGGGCTGGTGATGTGTATGTTTCTATGCGATCTTCTGTCGTGAACGGACTCACCTCTCGAAGTCGCGAGTCCGTTGTCAACATGTATACCACAAAGGAGAAGAGAACGTGTCGGAACAATGGGAAGATATAGAGTGGTTGGCCGCGCTCAGACAGTCCATGCTAGATTGGTTCACTCATCAACAACGAGACCTTCCGTGGCGACGAACAAATGACCCTTACGCGATCTGGCTCTCTGAGATTATGTTGCAGCAGACACGCGTTGAGACTGTCATTCCATACTACCACCGTTTCCTTGAGCGCTTTCCCACCGTTTGTGACCTCGCTGAAGCCTCACAAGAAGATGTGCTCGCGCAGTGGTCTGGACTTGGTTACTACAGAAGAGCACGGATGCTTCATGCTGCCGCGCAAAGTGTGGTCGCTGAACATGACTGTGTGTTCCCTTCGACGTTTGAAAGTATCCTCTCACTCAAAGGTGTCGGACGGTATACAGCAGGCGCTATCTCCAGTATCGCATTTGGTCTCGAAAAAGCCGTTGTCGATGGGAACGTTCATAGGGTGCTCGCCCGGATCTTCGAGATCCCCCATCCAAGAGGCTCCAAGCAGCTCGATCAAAAGTGTTGGCAGATCGCCGATACGCTCGTCAAAGGTGACGCTCCTGGTGATCTCAATCAGTCTCTGATGGAGCTTGGGGCGATGGTCTGTACGCCGCGCAATCCGACGTGTATGCTGTGCCCCGCGCGCGAATTCTGTCAGGCACAGACCAACGGCACACAAGAGACCTACCCTCACCCCAAAGTGAAGAAGGCCGTCAAGCAATTGCAGGTGATGTGGGGGGTCACACGAAGGCGTGGCAAGATCTTGTTGATTCGTCGCCCTCAAAAAGGACTCTTTGCCGGGTTGTGGGAGCTTCCAGGTGTCTATCTGGACGCAGGAGAGACGCCCTCTACGGAGAAACTTCAGGATGTATTCGCGCAAATGGGCTTGGAGGTCGATGTGGATGAATCATTTACATCACACGCTCATACGCTGACACATCGACAGATGACGATCCATCTACACAAGTGCAAGCGACCCAAAGGGAAGATCTCTTTGCCCCGGAAGGAGTGGTGTTGGGTCACTGTTGAAGAGGCGATGGAGCTGGGAGTCTCATCGATTTCACGGAAGGTTCTTTTGCAGATGAAGAAGGCGACTTGAAAGGGGAGTGGTAGAGGAGGGGTTATTTTTTGTCGACTTCTGGGAAGAGGGAGTCGAGGGCGCTTTGGCTTTGTGAGGGCTTCTCTGCTTTGGGGGTCGGTGCCTCCATGTGAAAGGCTGCCTTCTCTATTTCTTTTGGAGGGGTCGTTTTTTGGGGCTCTTTGGGCTGCTTGACCGCAGTTGGTGTCTCTTTCACAGGCGCAGGTGTCTGCTTGGCCATTGATTGCTGAATGGGGGCTGAGAGTTGAGGTTGTGGGACATCTTGGAAAGCCTTGGAGAGAGAGTCAGTGAACTCTGCGTCGAGATTGATGTCCCTCTGTGGAAAAGGCATTTCGAGGCCTCGCTCTTGGAAGAGTCGATCGATCTCGAAACGCAGCTCACTGCTGATATCCCAACGTTCACCAGGGTTTTTAATGGCAAAGCGCAGGATAAAGTCGAGAGAGCTATCCCCAAAGTTGCTAAAACGAACGATCGGTGCTGGACGACGGAGCACTTTGCGATGTGCATCGGCGACCTCAAGCAGGGTCTTTTTGACGAGTTGCGTGTTGGATTCATAAGCGACACCGAGGGTCAAGTGGATCCAAACGTAGGGGGCACCTTCACTCCAGTTGATGACCTGTGTGGTCAGGATGTCCGCGTTGGGGATCAATACGAGTCGTGAGTCCGATGTCATAATCGTCGTACTTCTCGCGCTGATCTCTTGGACAACCCCCATGAAGCTGCCCACCTCAATCAGGTCGTTCACTTTGATCGGTTTACTGAACGTAATGATCAACCCTGAGATGAAGTTACTCGCGATATTCTGAAGTCCAAATCCAACCCCGATACCGATCACACCGGCAAAGACAGTTAGGACACCGAGACCCATGCCCATCCACTGCAGACCAAAGAGCAGACCGAGGATCAAGGTGAGGTAACCAATGACCGTGTTGCTCGCGTGTCTGTTGGAGGGTGAGAGCTGAAGTGCAGGGTACAGGTATTCGTTGAATTTCTCTTTGAGCCAGCCCGACAACCAGATCGCGACGCTCATCGAGATGACCATTTTGACCAGCGAGACGACTGTGATTTGTGTGTCTTTGACGTCGAGCAGGGGAGTGTTGATCAGCTGGATCGCGGTGCGGTACCCTTTGCCAATCTTCCAGATCTCGAAGAATGCGATGGCCGCAAACAACACAAACGCGATACTCGATACGATCTGGATGAGTCGAAACAAGTTCTCATTCCAGCCTCGTTTGTGCTCGGAGATGACCCGATCGTCCTCTTCTTCCTCGATCTTCTTGATGTTGAGAAGTTTTTTACTGATGCGAATCAACAACTGGCGGAGTCCAAAGACGACGAGCAACATCAATGATGTCACGGTGAAGCCACGGACCAGATATCCCGAGAAGTTGACATATCCGTATGAGTAGAACACGTAAATCGCGATCGCAGCGAGTGAAATCAAAGGGTAAAAGCGGTTGACGTATGTCGTGATGTTCGCCGCAAATGGTGCGTCTTCTGGGATCATGTCGAGGACTGCTTGTTTGTTGAGGAACAACAGCACAAAGCCGACAAGCAAACATCCGTAAAAGACAATGCTCAACAGCTGCAACAAGGAGTCCGGATACTTCATCAGTGTAGTGGCTTGCAGCACTGGAATGTACAAGAAGGCAAAGAAGGAAGAGACACGAAGAATCCGGCGGAATCTCGCCGCGATTTTGTCACTCATCTGTGTGATGACACGTTCATTGGGGTCGGAGGCGAACAGGCGGAAGGTCAGCACCCAGGAGATCCGCAGCAGTGGGATCATGACAAACAATGTCAGCAACATCGTGTTCCAGGCAGAGGGGAGCGCGACGAGCCACAAGACCAGGGAGAACATGAGCAGGGGGTTGAGATAGGGGATGGTGGCGATCAAGACCTCGATGATGACCTGCAAGAAGCGCCATAAGAAGGTCGTCTCTTCATCCTCTTTACTCTCGTCTTTGACGCGCTGTAGCCACGCATCGAGTCGTCTTCTGATCCAACGCGTACCGAGCAAGATGACGATGTAAAGGATGAGGATACCGAGGACGATCAAGCTACCGTAGACCACACCATATGCCATGACATTTTTGTAGGTCGTGTTCCACACCTTTTTAGCATTGTCTGGTCCTTCCTTCCACAAGTTCTGGCTGTGATCTGTGATCTCCTGGAACATCGCACCGTTGACGGGGATTGGCCGCTTGTACCAGAGCCCTTGTTTGGTCATGGAGGCGAGACGTTTGATCTCTTCGTCCATCAACTCTTTGATGTAGCTAAAGATGCGAATGCTAAACTGCAGACGTTCGGACTGGGTATCGATGTCTTTAAGCCGAAGTCTGTAGAGCTGTTGCTGCATGTTGTAGAGTTCAAACAGGAGGCGGTAGTAAACCTCTTTGACTTTTTGTGTGTACTCAAGGCGCTGACGTTTGAGCTCTTGTTCGCGTTTTTTTCGTTCAAGTTCACGTGCTTTTTTGAGCGCTTCGAGGCGAAGACGACGACGTTCGGCTCTTGAAATACGGCGTTTTCGTTTGGGATCTTCCTTTTTGGCTTCTTCTTTTTTGTTCTCTTTGGGCAAATCGATGGGGGTTTGTTGGATGACTTGCGGAGAGAAGCGGATGAGCAGTCGGTTGACTTTGTCGAGGGTCTTCTTGTTGTCGGCAAGCTCCCGTTGGATCTCTGCGCGCTTTTTTTGGTTGACTTTCAACTCTCTTTGCAGCTTTTTGATGCGATTGGAGAACTTCTTATCGTCTTTTCTCAGGCGATGTGTCCGCTTGCCTTCTGTGTAGTATTTGTTGATGTTTTTATCGAGGTCTTTTTCATTTTGCAGGTAGTTCTCAAACGTCACAATCAAACTACGTAGCAACTGATCACGCGTCTCGTATGTGACCTGAAGTCGCGACAGCGCGGTCATGTTCTTCTCTGCTGTTTGAACGATCTTGTCGTGGAAGTCGAGGATCGTTTTGTCTTTTTTCAGGTGCTTGATTGGAGGAGGTTGTTTGTACTGTGTGGCGAGACGCAGATACCGCTGCTTTTTGCTCTTCAAGTCTTTGCTGCGGCGGGACTCTCCTGCGCGTAGCTCCTTGAGCATTTGTTGTACACTCTTGAGGCGTCGCTCCAATTTCTTCTTGGGGATCTTTCCCGTTCCCTGAAATTCAAATGACTTTTGGGCGTCGCTGTTGAGTAGGTTTAAAAATGATTGGGCGAATACCTGCTCTGCGCACAGCAAACTGCACAGCAGTATCACCAAAAATAGACTGGTAGACCTATTCTTCACATCAAACTCCTTTTTGAAGTTGCGGACAATACTTTTTTCTTTGGCTTGTAGCAGCCTTGTCTGGTTATTCGCAAGTTGCTTTGTAAATCTCACAAAAAATTCTGAACGTGATAACGCGACTCTTGTTCTTCTGGAATAGTATCGACACTGTCGTTGTTTTTATCAAAGGATAGGTGAACCATACAGATAACCTCTTGTAAGGTAAAGATGGAATTTTGCAAGCGTCATCGTTATCATCTTGGTGAAGGCATATCCTTCCTCTTGTTCTAGTATGGTTGTGCACCGCATAAAGGAGGCAACAACATATGAAACGATTTATGTACAACGCTTGGTGTGTTGTTCTCTTCACGCTCTGTTTGTTTTGGGCTGGAGAGCAATTGGCGCAGGCTGAACGCGTTCTTCAACATCGCACTGTTCGTCTCGTTGTTCCTCAAATGAAGCACGATAAATTGGTCCTTACATGGTATACACATACAGGGTCCAAGATGCTTTACACTATTCATCCTTCCTCCCATCCTGGGTGGTTGATCCGCCTCAAACGTTTTTACCGAAAATACAAGCAAAACATTGTCGCTGTTGGGGGGCGGTTTTTTCAAAATACAGACAAGGGAGGGTGGGTTAAGCTGCAGTTTGTGCGGCGTGTTGCGCAAACATTTCATGGTGTGAGGGTGGCAAAACTCGATGGGCAGATGCCTCTCTTTCATACAAGTGTTTTGCCTCGTTATCGATACGATCGATTGAAGGTCTATAAAATGTGGGGAAAGATCCGCAGTGGCTATCGCAAACACCAAAACAAACTCGTCTGCGTCTATGGCACTTGGTTTGATTTTTTTGGACGAGAGCTTGGTCTGTTACAGCAAGATGGCGAGGCGATCAAGGGTGCGCCTTTGTACCAGTATAGCAAGGCATTCGAAGCGCCTGACGGACTGTTTCCGTTTATCAACTGGCGCAAAGTGTTGCTGCGCTATCAAAAGCGCAAAAAGCAAAACATCCCTCTACGAACCTTTCCCAAAGTCCCCATCCTCAAGGAAAAATTTGCAAACTATTTTCTCAAGACGTGTCAAAAACGCATCAGTAAACTAGAACGCAAGCAACAGTCCCCCTACGATCCTGCTCTGGTCGGGAATCACTTCTTTAGCTTCCACAATCTAGAGTCCACAAACACACCCTCTGCGCTTCCTTTCCCTCCTCTGCCAACATCTTGGTTTCCTTTGCCCTGATCCCATTCTACTTGACATCTTTTGAGGCCGTAGGCACTTTGTAGGCCTATATTTGAGGTCGATCGAGGATGAAGAGATGAGAATGGATAGTATGTTTGTGCGTGTATTCGGGGCTTTGAGTGTTCTTTTTATGTGCTCAGGGTGTCTCGATGAGAAGGGGACATTTTCTCTGCACATGGATACGAAACCTTCTGGTTGGCAAACCATCTCAAAACGCAGCAAATTGTTGGCGCGTTCATATCCCAACGCCGATTGGGTCACTGTCATTGTCACGCCGGGCAAAAAGTTGGAGCGTGTGTTGACCGCTCCAATGCCGTTTGTGCCGTCAAAACAGCGCCGTAGTATCTGGTCACGAGGACGAGGTCCAATGTTCGCAGGGCGTCGCGCCCCCACCCAAAAGAAACCCTCTCGTGAAGTGGCTGGCTTCCTCTTTCATATACAGGTGTCTCATCCTATGATGTTGTCGATCCGTGTACATGTTCGCAACGCGCTGTCGCAAAAAGTTGCGTTCGTAAGTTCACTGATGGTACGTCCCGCAAAAGCTCGCTGGCGAGCGTATAGGCTCCCTTTCTCTTCTTTCAAAAAAGCGGTCAAAACGACAACGGCGACCTTCTCAAAAGGTGCGCTGACTGGGAAGCTTGCGTTCTGGACAAAGCGTGCTGCTGGACCTGAGCGAGTCACGATGACGCTACGAAGGCCTGCTGTATATCGAGCTGTAAAGGCACACAAGAAGGGGACCAAAGCACCGACAACACGACCGGCAAGTCGACCCTCAACGCGCCCGGCAAGCCAGCCTACAACCCGACAAACACCAACGTCTTCCAAGACCAGACCCATACCCACTACACGACCCGCTTCCGCTCCCTCTACACGTCCCTAAATGCACGCAACGCAAGCGCTGTTGTTTATGTGATGTACGAAAAGCGAGAAAGCACAAAGGAGAATGGATGCAAGAAGAGCTTCAACATGAACAGATATCGCTGACGCTCGAAGAGAAACAGGCGATGATGGCTGAACATGCGGCGCTACGTGAGAAGATTGGGCGCGCACGTGGCTCACGTAAGCTGCGTATGCTGCTTGATGCTCCCTCGCCCGGAGACCTCGTGCAAAGTATGCCTCCTCAAGAGCTTCTGTACACCATCAAAGATATCGGTCTCGCCGACAGCGCTGAGATTGTACAGCTCGCTGACACCGAACAGATCCGCTCATGTTTGGATCTCGACTGTTGGCAAAAAGATCACTTCGACAAAGAGCGCTTCACCAGCTGGCTCTTCTTTCTCCCCGCAAAAGAGACAGACGCTGCCGAAAAAGTCCTGCAATCGATGGATATCGAGACGCTCGTCTTCTTCTTTCGCGACCTCTTTATCGTCCACGAACTCGAAGGCGACGATGCCAAGAGAAGCAGCAATCAAAAGGAGATCAAAGGCGAATACATCACGACGCCCGATGGATTCTACGCTGTGGAGATCCCATTTGAAGCCGAAGACACAATGAATGTCATTGCACGCGCTGCCCTCGATCTCTTCCAACTGTACGGATACAGCTTCTGCCAAAAACTCTTCTTGTCCATTCAACACAGTCTACCCAGTGATCTCGAAGAGGCCGCCTACCAGTTTCGTCGTGCACGCATTCAGGATCTCGGCTTTATCGACTATTTCGATGCCATTGGGATCTATCAGCCCCTGCCTCCGAAGAGCAAGCCGATGCAACCGATCGAGCGTCCCGACGAAGACATTACCCTCCCTGTCTACGTACAGACCCGCTTCGAAGGGCTCTTTGGAAAGGCCATTCAAGGGCTCCCCTCTGATGCGCTACGTGAACGCGTTCAATTTGAGCTGTTTTATCTCACAAACAAAGTCCTCGCGGCTGATCAAGTCGAACCCGCGAACCCACAAGCTATGCGCAAAGTCCTACGCTCCGTCCAACAACTCTTGGAGCTGGGTTTTGAGGTCCTTGGCGCGACTGAAGAGAGCGCCGCGACACAACTGCTCGCACAGCATCACGTCGAATGGATCTTTCGCTCCGGTTACTCCGCACTCGCGAGGCTACGAAAGCGCGCCGCCCGTCTCCGACGCAACAAGCAATTCTCCTTGATCGAAGATGCCGAGTGCTCCTTGCTTGACTCCCCCTACATGGAAGTTCTCCGTGGCCTCAAATCACTCAAGCCCAAGTTTTACACCGGCATCGAACCTCGACCGGGCTCGATATATCGCCCCTTCCGTAATCTCGATGACATCTCCAGTGTGAACCGTGTGCTCGACTTGATCGCCTTCTTGCCCACCTTCTTTTTTCAGCGCCTTCCCTTCCAGCACGAGGAGCTCCTCGCGATCAGCGCAGAAGATCTACTCGCTCCCGGACATATCGAAGATGTACACTTTTCCCATCTGTTCTTGACCGCGCTCGCACACTTCATGTTGCACGGCACCTGGACCCTTCGTCCTCTGGACGCTGCTGATATCGAGACCTTCTTGCAACGTGTCTTTGTCCATGAAGGGCAGGCACCTTACGATCTCGATCCTGCCTTCCAGGTCCAAGTCGAACAGGCACTCCTCGCGATCCCCAATCACACCGACGAAGACCGCGAAAACGTCAAACTCTTCCTCGACCACATCTGGCAGCATCTCCACGAACAAGCTGCGTTCCTCAAGCCTGGACAGGCTCTCGAACCTCAGTACCTCGATCTCTTCCTCACAAAAAACAACACACCAGCGCCTGAATCAACCTGAGCTGATATCACTTCACTTCTCCTCTCGGCCTGAGAGGTCAAGATCGGAACGTCTCAACTGATCGTATGTTTCTCAACCCTCCCTCCTAACTGTGAATAAGTGTTCATTTTTTTCTTCTTTGCCATTGTTGTCAATGTCATCAAAATGGTATACCTTTTGGATTGTGCTTTGTAACTCCAGACAGACGGCGTGTTTTGTGAATCACCTTCACGAATATGGACGTGTTTGTGAGTTGGAGTTGCGAGCATTATCGTCCGGACGCGAGAGGTCAAGTGAAGCAAGGAGCAAACATGCAGCGAAGAGCAGTACAACGTTATGTACTTTGGTTTGGGATGTTGTTTTCAATGTTGTGGGGAGTGAGTGTGGGGTGTACAGGCCGAATTGGACCACCCAACCGCTGGGTACCAGATGGCTGGATTGTTCAAAAAGACGCTGGGACGCCTAGCCCTGATAAACAAGTCGTGGTACCTGACGCAGGGGGTCAAGAGACCGTCGTGACACAGGACAAGACGATCCAGCCTGACAAGACAGTCCAACCTGACAGAACAGTCCAACCTGACAGGACACCTGAGAAGACAAACACAGAGCAGCCTGTCGGTGATGGTGCCTGTCCGCCTATCAACTGGGATCCCATCCCAGCACAGGTCCACTTCAAAGACGTGTTACCTTACATCACAAAATTCTGTGCGAATTGCCACGGTTCAGGGAACAGCCCAGGTGGTGTGGGTGACATTGAACTTTACCACGACACCAAGCGGAGTCTCACGCCGGACAAGCTCTGGGCGCGTGCGCTGGCACGTATGAAGGACACAAACAGCCCTATGCCCCCTGATGGCCGTCATCAAAAAACTTGTGCAGACAAAGAGATCTTTGCGAACGCCGTCAAGATGATGGAAGCCTGGCAACAAAACGGCTTTTTGGAGAAGCCTGGTGGCAGCACAAATGTGAGCGTGGATCCTTCGACGGACGCCTTCCCGACGTCAGCGACCTGCAAAGGGAAAGACCCACTGCCCGCACGCCTCTGGCGCTTGAGCGCGCGGCAATTGCGCTATGTTCTTCTCGATGTCTTCTCCAGCAAAGCGACTGTCCCCAAACACACTTTGATCTTTGCGCACCTCGACTCCTTCGACAATAACGCAAATGAATCCCTGATCTCAGGAACAAATCTCGTCCACATGCTGACGTGGCTCGATCCATTCTCAAAGTCCGTGATCAAGAACGTCTCGACTTTCCAAAGTTGCTTGAAGGCGACTGGAACGACCTGTGTAAAGACTCTCATCGCGACGTATGGTAAGACATTGTGGAGACGCCCACTGACGACTGCTGAGAACAATACGTTGCTCGGGACATTCAACACGCTCCAGGGCGCTGGAGGTCGTCAGCTCGGTCTCGAAGGTGTGATCGAACGCCTTGTCCTCTCACCCAACACACTCTACCGTTCAGAAGAGGGGACACCTGTCGCCGGCCAAGCGGGTATCCGCAAGTTGACCTCTTACGAAGTTGCGAGCTTCTTGTCCTTTACATTGTGGCAGAGTGTACCAGACGATACGCTGCTGCAGGCGGCGGCACAGGACAAGCTGCAAACCCTGGCGCAGGTCCAAGCGCAAGCGACACGTATGATGAAAGATGCACGCGCCAAGCGTGGGATGTTTGAGTTCTTTTACGATTGGCTCCATCTCGATAAGCTCGATGATGACGGAATTAGCAAGGACAAGAAACAATTTCCACAGTACACACCCGCGTTGCGTCAGTCGATGTTGAAGGAGAGTGAGCTGCTGATCGCAGACGTCGTCTTCAATCGAAAGGGGAGTCTGGCCGAGCTGTTTACGACCAATAAGACGTTCGCAAACAAAGATATCGCGGCGCTTTACGGCCTCTCTGTCTCGACGAGTACGTTCCAATCGGTCTCGACCAACGCCAACCGCGCCGGACTCATGACGACGCCGGCGTTTCTTGCTGCACAAGGTGCGGAGTTCTCCACTGATATTGTGCACCGTGGGCTGTTCTTTTTGTTGCATCTGCTGTGTCAAAAGGTCGGCGACCCACCTGCAGGGGCAACAGAAGAAGGTGACAGTCGTTTGAAAGGGAAAGATCTCAGCAAGATGACAGAGCGCAATATTCTCGAAATCAGGACTGCTGCGACGACTTGTTCGGGGTGTCACTCACGTATCAATCCGGCTGGTTATGCGTTTGAGCAGTACGATACACTTGGACGTTATCGTACGACAGAGAAAGGGAATTTGACCATCGATCCCTCCGGTACACTAGCCAAACCAGGCGACGTAAAAGCGAGCTTCAAAAATGGAGTCGAGCTGATCAAGAGCCTCGCCAAATCCAACATCTTTCGCCAATGTTTTACGCTCAAGATGTACGACTTTTATCTCGGGACACGCGCCAAAGCAGCCCAAAGTTGTGAAGTCGCAGGTCTCTATGAGCGAATGAAGAGCAACCAATTTACATTGCATTCGAGCGTTGATGCGCTCCTCTCGATGTCGAACTTCTTTTTGCGTAAAGAAGTCTCGACCTCTACACCCTGAACACCGGCAACTCTTTTACCGAATTGAAACCATTGAGAGGAGAATATCATGTCTGATACATCAAAAGTCGTCTTTGGCCGCAGAGGTTTTTTGAAGGGGTTGAGTATCGCACCTTTGGCGTTCAGTCCGCTGGTGACTGCGAGTCGTGCGATGGCAAACAACGGCGTCAAGCCACGTCTCGTTGTCATCGCGCTCGCGCACGGTCTCGGCGGAAGGGATTGTGCAACAGGCACGGAGACCAATTTCACCTTCAAACCCTGGCTCTCACCCCTCAACCCCATCAAAAAACATGTGACCTTGATCGACGGTCTGATGGGCGCGTGGTGGGGGAACGCTCACTCTTCTTCTTATGCGCATTTGCTCACGGGAAACAACGATCCAAACGCCAAAACCAAGACCGGCAAATACAGCTCTTTGCCGCGTAACCCCTCGATCGACGTGTTGCTCGAAAAAGCCCTCGGACAAGGGGTCTTGCCCGTACAACGTCTGAATGTCGGCAAAGGGACGGCTGTTGGTAGCTTCTACAAATCGATTTGCTACAACGAGAACCTGAAACCTCTCGATATGCTTGGCGCTGTCGATACCAACAATCTTCTGTTGAAAAACCTGACCAACAGCAACAGCAACACCGCAGCCCAAAACCTCGCGCTTAAACGCAAACACATCCTCGATGAGCTCAACAAGGACATCATCGCATTGCGTGGTCGGATTAGTCCCGCCGAGAGAAACAAGCTTGACCAACACCTCGACGCGATCAAGCAATCTGTTGTCAACCTCGGACTTAATGGTGGTGTCAGTACTGGCAATGCCTGTGTGAAACCACAACCCTTTACCCAAAGCGGAAGTCCACACGAGTTCTATCTCGATCAACAGCTCAAACATCTCAAGACGATCTTCTCCTGTAACCTTACACAGCTCGCGGTTATGTGGGTGCCTGAAGGCGGAGCTTCGAGTGGGATCGCGACCGTTCCATTTCCCTGGAAAGACAGCACCGGCGCCAACCGTAAGGGGATCATCAAGTGTGGGAAAAACTCATTTCACACCTGTGTCGCCCACTACAACGGTGTCCCTGATATGGAGCTTTGTTACAAAGGTAGCGTGCAGTGGTTTCTTGGCAAGATCGCCAAGTTTGCCCAAGAGCTCGATCAAATCACCGAAGCCAACGGAAAGACAATGCTCGAAAATACCATCATCGTCCTCACTGGGGAAGTCGGTAGTGGTCAACACGAGGTCATTCGAAAACCCTACATCTTGATTGGTGGGAGTGGAGCACCAAAAATGCGAACTGGTCGTTACATCAAACCTGCCAGTCGCACCCTTCCGCACTCTGGTGCCAAGAAAACATGGACCACACCTGACGGCAAATACGATTACATCGGGAAAACCCCTGTCAGCTCATTCTCTGAATTGGACCTGCTCCTGGAGCTCTCCGAGATCATGGGCGTACCAGGTGGCTTGAAGAACTTTGGTATGTCCTACATGATCAACACAAAAGCCAAGATCGGACTGACATAGTCCGCTCCTGTACCCATCGATGCAGAGACCACAAGTCTTTGTGGCCTCTGCTGTTCTTCCCTTTTGCGAGAGGTCTACAAAACTCCATGCGTGGATATACTTTTTATGTGTCGCTGCTTTTGTGTATGGGTACCTTACTCATTGGAGGTTGCCCCGGTCGGATCGGTAATCCATGGCTCTTTGAGAAGCCAAACGAACACATCACCACTCCCAATGAACGAACCACACCCCCCAACGAACAAACCAAAGAGGTCGCGACAGAAGCTCGTGTTGAGCCTTTTATCGATGAAAAACCTGTCGCCTCTGAACCTATAAGAGACATCCTCCCCGAACGACGTGCTGAACCGCTCCCTGAACCAACGAACAATGAGCCTCCATCTGAGCAGCTCGTCGAGACATTCCCCGAGCCATCAGTCAAAGAAGAACCCTTTGTGGAGCCTGTGAAGGAGAGTATCCCTGAACCTGTCCCCGAACCCATCAAAGAGTCTCCACCACAGCCACTCAACAAGCCCGTGTGGATCGGTGTCGGCAACTATGGATTGCGCAGCTGGACACGAGATGGGAAGACTTGGAACCAATTAGGTGGGAACGCCAACGGGCAGACCAACCCCCACACACCTGATCTGCTTAGGAATATCGCTTATGGCGATGGGGTCTTTGTGGCCGTGGGAGGGCATAAAAACTCCGGTATCCAACGTACAGAAGACGGTGGAAAGACCTGGACGGATGTTGGATTTGCGACTGGAGGCTGGCTCGGTGGTGTGACCTATCACAATGGAGTCTGGTTTACGGGCAATGGTTATAGTGGTGAGATCATGCGCTCGACGGACAAAGGCAAGACCTGGAAGGCCACAGATCGCACGAAGTCAGAGATCACCAATCGTGGCGCAGGTATCCGTGGAATGACGGCTTTCAACAACAAAGTCATCGCACATGGTGACAGCGGTGCGTTGTACGTCTCCTCCGATAATGGCATCTCGTGGAAGGACATGACGATCCCTAACCTTAAGTATTCGCTTGGCTTTGTGACCTACTACAAAGGACTTTGGGCGGCAGGAGGGCGCTCGTATGATAACGCGACAAAGTCTTTTATCACAGGGTGCAAAGTCTCCAATGACCTCAAGACATGGAAGGATTGTCCGTTTACTCTCCCCGATGTCTTCACTGGAAGTGTTGGCAATGGTTTGATGGCTGTCTTCTCCGGTAGCAAGTACGCATACACAACAGATGGAAAGACTTGGAAGACGGGGACATCGAAGATCCACACAGCGTTTTTTCTCGACAAGCTGTGGGTTGCCAAGAGATATGGTGCGGCTTTGTATGGTCCCACTCTTGATAACCTGACGCAGATCGCAGGAAACAACCACGGTAACTTCCGTGGGTTCGCTGCCGGGTTGACACGTTAGCACGTCACCTGATGTTGTGGAGTGACCGGGTATATATCGCTCCAATGAGACAATCCGTTTGTGTCGTTTGTACTTCGTCTTTAACTGCGCTGTGTTGGATGTTTGTATCTGTTAAGAAAGTGAGTTTGTGATGTATGTACAGTCTTCCTCTTCTCTCTCAAGCATACTCTCCCGCTCGATGTCACGGGTTTCTCGGATGGTGTGTGTAGGGCTTTTGTTGTGGCTGTTCTCCCTCGTTGGATGTGGAGAAGTTGTCGTTGAGCGCTGTAAAGGCGGCTATCTCCTCGACGACAAGTGTGTAGCGTGCTTGAAAGATGAACACTGTCGTTCTTCACAAGAGCCCAAATCGACGAAGATTTGCTCCAACGAAGGCAAGTGCGTGTGTGGTTCTGATAGCGATTGTCCAGACAGGCAGTATTGTGGGACAGAGGGCGGATGTTTCGAGTGTTTAAAGGATTCTCATTGTACGACAGAGAAACCCAAGTGTGTGCAAAACTTCTGTCAGGTGTGTGAACCCGGTCAATCGAAGGCTTGTATGCTGCCAAATGTATGTGGTGAGGGGATCAGTATCTGTGAAAGTCGGGGTGAGTGGTCGGATTGCAAAGTACCTGATAGTGGATTCTGTAAAGAGGATGAGGTTTGTATTGATAAGAAGTGCACAACCTGTCGGGCAAGTCAGCCTTTGCTATGTGGTGATGTTTGTGTGAACATCGCAACGGACGCGAACCACTGTGGTGCCTGTCAAAATTCCTGTAAGCCCGGTCAATTGTGCTCAGGGGAGAGGTGTGTCTGTCAGCCTGGACAACTGCTCTGTGGTGGCAAGTGTATCGATCCCACCAACAATCCGGCACATTGTGGTGCATGTGGGCGAGCTTGTACGTCTGGGCAGACGTGTGCATCGGGGGCTTGCCTTCAGACGTGTCCCAAAAGTACGCCAACACCCTGTTATGGCGGCTGTGTCGACACCAATCGAGATGCCAATCACTGCGGAAAATGCGGAAGTAAGTGCAGTGGTCGCAAACGCTGTGTATCAGGGGCATGCCGTTGTCCCGAAGGGATGACAGATTGCGATGGGACGTGTGTGGATCTGGAGATAGACCATCAATATTGTGGAAGTTGTTCACAGGCTTGTAAGAGAGGGCAGTTGTGCGCGAGAGGGGGTTGTGTGACGAGTTGTCCTGCGTCGACACCGACGACTTGTTATGGCGGCTGTGTCGATCTTCAAAATCATCCAAGACATTGTGGCAAGTGTGGAAAGACCTGTTTTGATGGTCAGCTCTGTAAGGCCGGAAAGTGTGGTTGTCCCAAGGGGTTGATATTGTGTGGGGACAAGTGTGTCGATATTGGTGAGAGTCGTCTTCACTGTGGTGGTTGTGGACAAATCTGTAAAGATGGTGAGAGTTGTTACAAAGGGACCTGTCTCTCTATATGTCCCGAAAAGACACTTCTTTGTGATGGTGGATGTATCGAGGAGAGTTCGAGCTTCCGTCATTGTGGTGGTTGTGGCAAGACCTGTCGTGTGACGGAGCAGTGCAAGGCCGGAAAGTGTATATGTGCTGATGGGTATACTCTCTGTGGTGATGACTGCGTTGATATACAAACAAGCGCCGTAGATTGTGGTGTCTGCGACAATGTCTGTCGGGTCGATGAGATCTGTCGTGGTGGGGTGTGTGAACCTGCGACCTCTGTATGTCAGGCTGGTCAGAGCAAAAGATGTTATTCAGGTGCACCTGGGACAGAAGGGGTTGGGGTTTGTAAAGCAGGTAAGCAATTATGTGTAAATGGAAAATTGAGCACGACCTGTACGGGAGAGGTTGTCCCACTTCCAGAGGATTGCAACGGTGAAGATGACAATTGTGATGGGCAAATTGATGAAAATCTTTACTGTTTGGAGCTCGTCGCTGGCGATGGTACCAAGGGGTACAAAAATGGTCTCGGCGCACAAGCGCAGCTTAGTGGACCCAATGGTTTGCTCGTGCTGCCTTCGGGAGCGTTACTGATCTCCGACAGCGGCAACCATTGCCTCCGCAAGTGGGACCCTAAAACCAAAATGATCAGCGACTTTGCGGGTGTGTGTGGCAAGAAGGGATACCTGAATGGCGACGCCACACAAGCGCTCTTCAACAATCCAAATACGCTCGTCGTCGATGCCAAGGGCAATGTCTATGTCGCTGATGTCGGAAATGGCAGCGTCCGTAAGGTCGATCCTCAGGGGAAGGTTACGACATTCGCGGGCTCTGGGACGATTGGATATGAGAACGGTACCGCTGCCGAAGCGCGCTTTCGCAGCAATTATGGTCTGGCGCTGGGTCCGAATGGTGCCCTTTACGTCGCTGACGCTGGCAACCATGTGATTCGGAAAATCGACGCACAAGGGAACGTCTCGTTATTTGCTGGAAAGGCAAAGACAGCAGGCTACAAAAATGGTCCTGCGCTGCAAGCGGAGTTCGCCTCGCCAAGTCGTCTGACATTCGATACCAAGGGGAATCTGTACATCAGCGACGCCCGTAACAGGCGCATCCGAATGATCGATCCACAGGGCAATGTGACCAAATTCGCAGGCTCTGGAGTGGATTCTCACTGGAACACGACGTTGGAGAACAGTCACTTTAGCACACCGACCTCGCTGAGATACACGGCCAAAGGGCACATTTATCTCGCCGATATGGGGAACAGAGAGATCCGAAAGCTCGATCCTTCGAGTGGTGTCGTGACGGTGGCTGGAAATCACAAACAAACGAGTGGGACGTTTAAAGCAGGGGCTGGAGCGACGTGCTTTATTGGGACCGTTATCTCCATCACGTACGACGGTAAGCAGACGATTTACCTCGCGAGTGTAAGTCTTCACCAGATCTACAAGATGACGATCTGGTAGGGGATTTGTCACAGCCGTTTACGAAACGCGCAAAAGGGAGGTATATTGATTGTCCGAGAGACGACCTTTTGTTGAGAGCTTCATTTGTTTGGGTGAGAGGTTTTTATGTTACACACGCGTCATGTGTTTTATGTACAGTGGATCTTGCTGCTCGCGATATCGTACACATTGGGGTGCGGTGAGATTCAGGCTCCAGGTTGTCCTGGAGATACACATTTTCTTGAGGGCGTGTGTGTGGCGTGTTTGAAAGATGAACACTGTCGCTCCTCCGACCAATCTGACTCGACAAAGATCTGCTCCAAAGACAACAAGTGTATTTGCGGCTCAGACAAAGATTGTCCAGAGAGACAGTTCTGTGGGCTGGAAGGCGGATGTTTCGAATGTCTGCAAGATACACACTGTGCAGGTGGTGACAAGCCCAAGTGTGTGCAAAACTTCTGTCAGGTGTGTGCGCCTGGAGATACAAAGGCTTGTACGCTGCCAAATGTATGTGGCGAGGGGATCAGTGTCTGTGAGAGCCGGGGAGAGTGGTCGGATTGCAAAGTACCTGATAGTGGATTCTGTAAGTCCGGCGAAGTCTGCGTGAATAAACGTTGCACGACCTGTCTGGCGAGTCAGCCCTTATTGTGTGGTGATGTCTGTGTGAACATCGCAACAGACGCGAACCACTGTGGTGCCTGCCAAAAAGCTTGCAAGCCCGGTCAATTATGCTCAGGGGAGAGGTGTGTCTGCCAGCCCGGACAACTGCTCTGTGATGGTAAGTGTATCGATCCCACCAACAATCCGGCACATTGTGGTGCGTGTGGGCGGGCTTGTACGTCTGGACAGACGTGTGCATCGGGGGCTTGCCTTCAGACGTGTCCCAAAAGTACACCAACACCCTGTTATGGTGGCTGTGTTGACACCAACCGAGATGCCAATCACTGCGGAAAATGCGGAAGCAAGTGCAGTGGTCGCAAACGCTGTGTGTCAGGGACGTGCCGTTGTCCCGAAGGGATGACAGATTGCGATGGGACGTGTGTGGATCTGGAGATAGATCATCAATATTGTGGAAGTTGTTCACAGGCCTGTAAGAGAGGGCAGTTGTGCGCGAGAGGTGGTTGTGTGACGAGTTGTCCTGCGTCGACACCGACGACTTGTTATGGCGGCTGTGTCGATCTTCAAAATCATCCAAGACACTGTGGCAAGTGTGGAAAGACCTGCTTTGATGGTCAGCTCTGTAAGGCCGGAAAGTGTGTCTGTCCCAAGGGTCAAAGCCTGTGTGAAAATCAGTGTGTGAATGTGGATGAAAATCTCTTGCATTGCGGTGGTTGTGGGCAAGCCTGTAAAGATGGCGAGAGTTGTTACAAGGGCGCTTGTATTGCGCTTTGTCCTGACAACACGACTCTTTGCGATGGTGGATGTGTTGAGAGTGATACGAGTTTTCATCATTGTGGTGGTTGTGGCAAGACCTGTCGTGTGACGGAACAGTGCAAGGCCGGAAAGTGTGCGTGTGCTGATGGGTATACTCTCTGTGGCGATGATTGTGTTGACACAGACAACGATGCAAAACACTGTGGTGCTTGTGATGTCGCTTGTCGGGTCGATGAGATCTGTCGTGATGGCGTATGTGAATCTGTCGGGACCACCTGTCGCGAAGGTGAGCTGCGTCAGTGTTACACAGGCGCGAGGGGGACGAAAGGTGTTGGCCCGTGCAAAGGTGGGGTCAGGACGTGCCAAGGTGGGGCATTTGGAGCGTGTGTTGGGGAGGTCTTGCCCAAGCAAGAGTTGTGCAATGATCTCGACGATGACTGTGATGGCCGTGTCGATGAAGATTTATATTGTATCTCACTGGTGGCCGGTGCTGGTAAGCCTGGATACAAAGAAGGCCCTGCGCTGCAAGCGATGTTTGATGGTCCCAATGGGCTGATCGTCTCAAAGAGTGGTTTGTTGTACATCGCAGACTCCAAAAACCATTGTATCCGTGTGTTTGATCCCAAGAGTCAAAACGTTTCACTTTTTGCGGGGGCGTGTGGTCAAAAGGGAGACAAAGATGGACCTGCAAAGAGCGCGTTGTTTCACCGACCAGAGGGGCTTCGGTTTGATGCTTCGGGGAACCTTTATATCGCTGACGTAAATAACGGAAAGATCCGGAAGATCGATCCAAAAGGTGTCGTGACAACGGTCGCTGGTAGTGGTTTGTGTGACAACAAGACTGACAAGGTGTGTCATCGCGATGGTCCTGTTGGACAGGCGCGCTTTTACAACGCATTTGGTTTGGCGCTTGATGCCCAAGGGAACATCTACGTCGCTGACGGTGCGAATCATGTCATTCGTAAGATCGATCAGAAAGCCGGTGTGGTGACGACATTTGCGGGGATACCCAATGGGAAAGATATGGTCAACGGTCCAGGCGCGAAGGCCAAGTTTCATTGGCCAAGTCGATTGGATGTCGATGGACAGGGGAATGTGTACGTTGGGGATGCGAGTAATCGACAGATCCGCAAAATTGATCCAAAGGGAAATGTGACGACATTTGCTGGGAGCGTGTGGGGTTCTTCTGACACGACACCGATGACGGCGTCGAGATTCAAGCAACCTTGTGGGGTGGTTGTGGACGCCAACGGAGATATGTACGTTGCAGATGGCACTGGGATGAAGATCCGCAAATTGCTCGTCAAGCAGGATCGGGTGACGACCGTCGCAGGTTTTGATGGCGCGGCGATTCCGTTCCAGGCGGGGCCAGGTGTCAACGCCTACATTGGGAGCATCTTCGCGATCGCGATCGACAACCAAAACAAGCGCCTCTACCTCACGAGCACAAACACACACCAAATTTACCAGATCAAGCTCGATTAAAGGATGCACAAGTGGCCCTTTCTTCTCTTTTGCTTGTCTTTTAAGTGATTGGAAGAACGTGGAAAACGGTTTCTTTTTTTGTGGCGTGTGGATGTGTGTCACGATGTGACGTTGGACAGTGGTACATCATCCAAGAACAAGGGGCGCTGTAAAATACTTCTTTCTTTACAGAGCCATGTATGATTCCATTGACATGGTGTGCAAAATCCCCTATCAAGAAGAACTTTTTTTGTTGATAAGAAAAAACCGAAAGGAGGGCATCGAATGCTCGACATTGGTAGTGTAAACAAAGTGATCCTTGTGGGCAATCTCGGTGCTGATCCCGATCAACGCTCCACACAATCAGGGCGTGCTGTCACGAGTTTTCGTATCGCGACTAACGAACGCTGGAATGATTCAAACGGAAACCCCCAAGACCGTACACAATGGCACCGCATTGTGACATGGGGACGTCTCGCAGAGCTCTGTGGACAACACCTTCGTAAGGGACGTCGCGTCTACCTCGAAGGCCGTATCCAAAACAGAAGCTATGAAAAAGATGGCCAAACACGATACACCACAGAGATCGTCGCAGCCAACGTCGTCTTCCTCGATAACAGAGGTGGCGGTGAAGGTGGTGGCGAAGGTGGCGGCTACGGTGGTGGCAGTGGCAACCAGGGTGGCGGCTACGGTGGCGGCGGCTACGGTGGCGGCGGCTACGGTGGCGGCGGCAACCAAGGTGGCGGTGGCTACGGTGGTGGCAGTGGTAACCAAGGTGGCGGTGGCTACGGTGGTGGCGGCTATGGTGGAAACCAATCTTCAGGCGGACAATCCGATTACGGAACACCTCCACCCGATGATGATGATATCCCATTCTAGACAACCCAATACCACGAGAGTGGATTGAGTGAGTCTGACAGTTCCGACACAAACCCCAATGTGTATCCACGTTGGGGTTTTGTCATATGTAGACCTTGTCTTTGGGGAGGAGTGGGGCTTGTTTGTTTAAGCCTTGTCTTTGGGGCGGAGTGGGACTTGAATGTCGCTCCATGAGCTGTGTTCATCTGGTGGGAGATCGTAGTTGACGTGAAGCATGTACAGACCATGTGGTGGTGCTGTTTTGGCACCTTTTCTGCGATCTCTGCTTCGCAACAGTTCACCGATCCACTCTGGTGGGTGTTCTCCTGCACCGACAACCATTAAGTTCCCCGCGATATTTCTCACCATGTGGCGCAAAAAGGCCGAACCAAAGACCTCAATGACGACAAAGTGACCTTCGCGTTTGACCGTGATATTCCAGATATCTCTCGTCGGGTGTTTGGCCGTACACTTGGACGCCCGAAAGGAAGAAAAGTCATGTCGTCCAAGAAGGTAACTCGCGCCTTCGCGCATCGCGTCGACATCCAATGGTTTGTACACATGCCATGCTCGAAGCCGTTCGAGGGCTGGACGACGCAGTGTATTCCAGATCTTGTAACGATATCGCTTACCTTTGGAATTGCGACGTGCACAAAATCCTGCGGGCACTTCGCGTGCTGTGAGGATCGAGATGTCATAAGGCAACATGGAGTTTAGGCCACGTACAAGTGCTTCGAGGCGGATGTCCTTCTCTGTCTTGAAGCTCGCGCACATCCCAAGTGCATGAACACCTGCGTCTGTGCGTCCGCTCCCTGTCACCTTCTTGTCTTCTTCCTGGAGAATCGTCTCAAGAGCTTTGATCAACTCACCCTGGATCGTCCGACAATCTGGTTGGATCTGCCATCCCGAAAACTCAGTCCCATCGTATTCCAAGGTCAAAAGAATTGTACGTGCCAATGACATGCTCCTTTTTGTATCGTGTTTGGCTTTCTGATGTCTGTCTTGTCCCACATCACCTTCATTGTCAAGCACGACATACACCACCTGCACACTATGTCGTACATGGCAGGAGGGTATCAGATTTCTGAAGGTCGCCTGACAGAACGTCAGAAAACTCCACCTTTTTCACACCACAACTCAACACGTGCGTCGTGTGTGTTTTTTCATTTGCATGATTGGAAAGGATTTTTTGTGTTGATTGTTTTTTGGTGTGTGGCTTGCTAAAAGAGTGTTTCGGAAGATGACCTTTTTGATATCGGAGAAGACAATGAAAAGCTGGTCTCAACAAATCAGGAAAATGACCGCCCTCATCGGGTTGGGGATGCTGCTCCTGTGTGTAAGCGCAACCAGCCATGCCCAAGTCCCCGAACGTATCAAACGTGTCGAGTCGACACGCGCAAAGCAACTCCAGGCATTACAATCCAAACTCGTTCTTCGTGCGGCGCTGCTCAAAGATGTCCGCAAAGCAGCGAGTCATCTCTCCCGTCTAAAGCAAGAAGCCAAGCGCCCCTTGCTCGGAATTCCAGCTCGTTTTCGGTTGTCTTCTGTCCGCGCGAAGGCACATCGCCTCGCACAAAAACTCGAAGCGATCGATAAGAAAGTACGAGCACAAAAGAAGCAGCTCGCACAAACCAACCAGACGCTGCGTCGCTTCTACAAAGCACAGTACAAACAGCTCTCACAATCACTCAAACGTCCTTCGCTGAATGCTTCACAAAAGGCTCGCCTGCTCGCGACGTTGAAGCTTTACAAGACTCGTTACCATGCAGTCGCACCGACCAAAGCTGTCGCGCGAGGCTCTGTTGGGTGGAAAGTTCGCATCGATCCTCTCGATGGTCCTGGTGAGTTGAAGGACAAGGCGCGTCTGCTCAAAGATTTCGAAGATCGCACACACAAGCGCCTCAAAGATCTTCAGGGTAAGATCGCTCGCGCTGAACGACGTATCAAGCGCGCCAAAAAAGACGCAAAACTCGCAGCTGCGACAAGAGATGCGCTTGATGATGATTTGGTCTTTCAGGATCAGGGCAGCAACCCTCGCGCCATCAAGGGTGCCAAAAAGAACCAGAGACAATTTGCGCTCAGCGCCAAAGGTCCTTCTGCAGGTCCGACCAAAGTCAACCCACGTGTTGGTGGTTTGTCCACCGGACCGATGGGGATGGGGTTCAAAAATGGATTCCAGGTGACAGGGACGCCCACGCAACAACTTGAAGCGCTTAAACGCTACAAAAAAAGGCTGAAGATCTACCTCCAACGCTTGCAGAGACAACAAAAGAAGATTATAAAACGCGCAAAAGAACTCAAAGCAAAAGAGAGCCGTCGCGCTCGTTAATCGAGCAATTCATCGGCGCTCTTCGTGAATGATTTTTCTACACGACCGGGCGAATATGGCAAGATGGTGTGCGTGTCTTCTCTTTCTGCTCTCGTTGTGCTTGCCTGCCACGGCGCAAGCGTGGCGTTGGGGTTCATGGCGCTTCGGCCTCAAACTCCAATCGACCTTCGAGTTCGATGACAACGTCCGCCGTATCGCTTCCTCCAAACCATCCTCCTTCAAAAAACCAAACAACTGGTCTCTCATCGCCACTGAACCTGTCATCACATCACCACTTGATCCTGTCGAGATTGTCGCTGATGGTGTGAGCAAATGGTCTCTCCTTCTACGCACTAGGCATACATCGCGTCATCATATCGTTCGGGCTTGGTATGGTTTTGGATACCAGCACTACTTTTGGGTGAGCAGTGAGGATCATGTCTCCAATCGATTTGGGTTCTTGTATTATGGTCGTCTGCATCGTCGTTTGTTGTTGGGATTTGAGCTCTCTGGTGGCGATCTTCGTCGCTTCAACGCCGAACGCGAATACAGCAATGTACTGGCACTCGGGCGTCTTATGTGGTTGGCACCCGGAGGATTTCGCGTGTCGCTAGCGGCTGGGGGAGGGGGCTTTGCCTATCGCAACAAGGAAGACTTTCCTGGCGCACATATCGATGGATTCTCCGATGGGATGCGCTACTCCTATCTTGGAGACCAATACCGTCTGCAAGTGCAAAAGTCCTGGGGGAGGGCGTTTCGTGTGTCCTTTGCCTATGGCCTGTCTCGACTGCATTTTGATTTTATCAACAAGCGCGATAAGGACGGTGGTGTCACTCCCGCAGACGAAGCTCGGACCGATCTTCTTCATGGATTTCAGCTGAACGCTAGGTATCTTCGTGGCTTTTTGCTCAAGCTCTCCTATCGTTTTGAGCTGATGCAGTCTGCTTCTGTCGGTGAATCCTTTTATGGTCACGTCGCTGAAATGCTTTTTTCTTACTCCTTACCCTGGGAATTGCTACTCGTCCTCCAAGGGCAAATGCAATTCCGTACCTACACCGATGGACTCTCCCCCAATCACAACAAGTACCCCGTCGGACAATTGCCCGGTGAAGATGAAAACCTCGCCTCCAGTGCGACCATTCGAATCTCCCGACGTATCACCAAACGTCTTCGTGTCCACTTACGCTACCGTGTCTATTCCAACCTGTTCTCCGGACAAAACGCCGAGTACTTCCGACAACTGATCTCTGCTGGCTTTGCGCTACAATTTTGAACGCTTTTTGCGGAAGCACTTTTTATTGGGCAAGTTGCCACTCGCCCATACAACTGCCGCGCTCCGCTTGCCCATACAGCTGCCGTACTCCGCTTGCCCTTACAACTGCCGCGCTCCGCTTGCCCATACAGCTGCCGCGCTCCGCTTGGCATGGTGGGTTTTCTACCCACACCCGCCTGGGGTCGTTGCCCCCAGACCCCACGATGCTGACGCATCGTCTGTGTTGCGCTCTTCGAGCGCTGGGGAAAAGGAGAAAGAAGCCCCCACTCAACTGCGTTGGCAAGGGGAGCGATGCATATCAAACGAGATGTCGCGATACAAACGAACATTCCGTATATATCGAATGAATATCAGTAGGGTCGGGCCTTGTGTCCGACCTATAACCCCGTATATATCGACTGAATGGTCCCTCCTCTCGAAAGGCTTGAGAGGAGGGAAGGAGCGGAGCGACAGGGTGGAGAGTTTGTTGAGGTGGATGAT
>MDTC01127190.1_pt1 | contig 30071 bp, 26 predicted proteins | sample 811181 | NCBI WGS metagenome assembly MDTC01 (sample SAMN05326644, study PRJNA326480) | marine metagenome | isolation source: seawater | place: Pacific Ocean: North | collected 2011 | reverse complement strand
TTCGTCGATGCCTTCGTCAGTGCCCTCGTCAGTGTCTTCGTCGATGCCCTCGCCAGTACTTTCGTCATTGCCCTCGTCAGTGCCCTGGTCAGTGTCTTCGTCGATGCCCTCGCCAGTGCCTTCGTCGATACCTTCGTCAGTGTCTTCCTCAGTGCTGTCGTCTATACCGTCGTCTGTGCCTCCATCTAGGCCTTCGTCAGTGCCTTCTCCAGTACTTTCGTCATTGCCCTCGTCAGTACCTTCGTCGCTGCCTTCGTCAGTGCCCTCTCCAGTACTTTCGTCAATGCCCCCGTCAGTACCTTCGTCGCTGCCTTCGTCAGTGTCTTCTCCAGTACTTTCGTCAATGCCCTCGTCAGTACCTTCGTCGCTGCCTTCGTCAGTGCTGTCGTCTATATTGTCGTCTGTGCCTTCATCTAGGCCTTCGTCAGTGCCGTCGTCTACGCCCTCGTCAGTGCCTTCGTCTACGCCTTCGACATCATCGCTATCTTCAGCTGTAGCAGGTATTGTGATAACTGGAGTGATTGTTGCACTGTCATTAGTTAAATTCTCTGAACTCGCACCTTGACTTCCAGCTGTTGCTACCACGGCTATCACAGTTCCTGTAAGAGCAAGAAGAGCGAGCATATTGCCGCTTGAGTCGTCTTTTTCTTCTATAGGATCTTGCTGGCCACTGACTGTGTTATCAGCAAATAGTGTTGTTTGTTGCGCATCTTGACTCGATAAACTCTCATTCTTAGTCTGACCTTGAGATTTTAAGTGATTGAAAATATTATATATAATAAATATTAAGACTGCTTGGTTGAAAAATGTCCTTGGGTGCTTCCCCCAGTTTTCTCGGTTCCATTGAGACTTGTTCCTATGCTGATAGACTCTCCTCATGATTATATTCACCAAAAATAGGTATATTATATATTATAGTATATTATATTTAGGTATTTATTATTTTAAAGTGATGTTTTAATGGGTTTTTTTATTCTGATATGGGTTATTCATTGAACTCTCTTGACTATATGGTGCTCATGACGTCAAGCGCTCTGACGATATGCTTGAGAATACATATTAAATCGTGATGGACTCATCGTGCATAAAAAATTCAAGCCCTATGTCAAACTCTGATCCTAATAAGTAGCTCTCCGATAATGTATCAAAGACACGAATCGACCAAGCTCCCATTTGAGATTCACCAAAATGCTGCAGAGTTACTACGCTTAAATCATCATAATTTTGCTCTGAGATGTTGGTAACAGGAAATAAAACTGTTGATGTAAAAGACTGATCCAATGACTCATGGGTTAATGAAATGTTTAAATGTTCATCTCCGCCAGTATAGTTGATATTTTCAATCTCTAGCACGACTTGTTCGACAACCTTATCGTCAGTGTCTATTGTTATACTCTTTGAATGGTTGTTATTGAATAGTTGACTGCTAGAATAAGAGTCAATTTCGAGAGGATGATCACTTATTAAGTACAAGTTATCTCTTGCCGCAACTACTGCGTTGGGTGTATTGATAAGTCCAAAACCATAATGATAACTCGTATCAAATCCAGCTAAATTGGTTTGCCAGCTGTCGCTGATAAAATCGATTTTTAGTGAAGTCTCGGCAAAAATACTGGTAATATCTCTCGCTGTTAGAGAATTGTTAATACTTTTCATCAACGCGGTAACACCTGCTGCAATAGGGGTAGCTGCAGATGTTCCACCAAAACTATCCGTGTATGAGTTATTAATATCAGTTGAAGTGATACCGAAGTGACTATCATCTCCATTGGAGTACGTGCAGGCTAATATATTCGATCCAAACTCATTGAACCACGTTGCTTGTCCTTGATCATTGATTGCGCTGATAGCTAGTGTGAAGGGTGAGCTCACGAGCGGATCATATGCTGATTGATCACTAACTGAGGTGCCGTTACCGTTGGCAAATAACACGCTGTCTCCGTCTTTATAAGCATTTTGTGCGCTATCTAGGATATCTGACCAATCAGTAGTTGAGATTCCCACGCTATCAGTAGGCCCCCACGAATTTGAATACACAGCGATATCCTTGTCTATCTCAAATAGTCTGTCGGCTTCATTATCTAATGAGACAATACTAGCAAGTGGTGCTGTGCCAATGAGACCCAAGCCATTACTACCTGTGGCTGCGATAATTCCAGCTACACTAGTTGCATGACTACTGGGTATCGATCCATTGATATAATGACTAGGTATCGATACGGATACATTATCGATTAAGTCTTGATGATTTTCTTGGAAGTACCCTTCGACGATTCCTACCGTGACACCATCACCAGTGGCGACTTTCCAAGCGTCGAAGACCTCCATATTAAACAAGTGCCACTGATTAGCCACAAGAGGGTCACTACTAATCACAACATCTGAGCTATCTTCAGAAATCTGTAGGTAAGGCGAGCCGATGTCACTGAGTTCAATCGTTAACGTATCAATGCCTACTTCACTATAGATAATTGTATCGTCGAGAGAAACAGTTAGATCATAAGTGTTATTTTGATTTGGCGTTAATAAGATATTGTAAATATGATAAGGGTATTCATAAGACCAGGTCCAGTAAGTCGATGGATCATCGATCGTGAGTTCTCCTGAAAAAGGTATGCCATTCAATACTAGGGTATAATTTCCGAAATTTTCAGTGGTATTCGTTGAGACATACAGCGATGTTTGAGGATTGAATTGATGCAGTGCATCTAAGGGTATTTCCATAGAGGCCTGTAACAGATTATTAAGTTCAAGAGGAGTATGCGCAATGATCTGTGAGCTTCCTTGTGTGATTGAGAAGTTGTATTCCACCGTTTGATCGCTGATTGTCACCATTGCTGAATCAAATAGCTCTGAATCAGCACGCAGCTGAAATGATAAGTCATTAGCGGATAGAGTGGGTTGGATAACAAAGATATTATCGGGATCATCAACACTTATGACGGAATAATCGCTTTCATTGGATAAAAAATCTTCGATAAGATACCTATTATTATAAGTAGGATTCTCTACAAATATAATTTGATTAAAAATAGAGTTTTCTTTTGTAGGTATCGGGGGTGTATCATCAGTTTGAAAATTATCATTTAATAGCAGGTTGCTATCTCCCAGATTATTATCGCCTCCAATACTGCTTGCTTCGCCTTCGCTTGATGAAGCCGCTAGTCCTAATCCAATAGCCGCTGCCAAGATTAATAATACGAAACTGGTGATGTCGAGCCCTTGGTCATCGTAAAGAGGTTGAAAGTTTGATGAGTTATAGAGTGATGTTTGTGTGATTGGGAGGTTATTGTTATGCACAATGTTCTCAAGAATGAGTGGTGAGTCTTCGTCGGTAACCTGTGTATTTTTATTGGCCTCCTCCAATCCATGTGAGGACGTATTTTTTTTGGCGATGGCGTTGGGTGTTATAAAGAAAATTAACCACACCCAAGTTGTCATCTGAGTATGGACGGATTTGCTAAGAACAGAGTTTTTATAAGGGTTCTCGGCTTGTCTCGTGTTTATCCCGAAAAAACGTTTTATCATATTATCACCAATAAAAGGTATAAAATTATTATAGTTTATTTTTATTAGGTATTTATGAGTTTTTTTATAAGTTATTGAATAAGGCAATAATATATTTTCTTTTCATGGTTTGGTGTACTGTCAGTGTGATCACTGATCGGTAAAAAAGAGGAGGCTGATGTATGGGAGCACAGATTGAAAAAACCGCTTTGCTAACAAATACTGATGGATCTATCTACCATTTATCTCTTTTACCAGAGGAGTTGGCTTCGACGGTTATCCTAGTGGGTGATCCTGGTCGTGTACCACATGTGTCACGACATTTTGACCATATTGACGTGAAAAAAACTCACCGAGAATTTGTGACGCATACAGGGTGGTATCAAGATCATCGTTTGTCTGTAGTTTCAACGGGTATTGGTAGTGGTTGTGTTGACATTGTGATGAATGAATTGGATGCTCTGGCAAACGTTGATTTTAAAACACGAATGGTGAAAGAGTCGATTAAAAAGCTGACTTTTTTACGTCTGGGCACTTGCGGTGCTATTCATCCCAGTATTACACCCGGTGAGATGATCGTATCAAGATATGCTATAGGTCTCGATGGCGTCTTTCATGCTTACGAGAAAGATGAAGAATTAGAGCTTCAAGCGTTACGCGCTGTTATTCAATCCCATATCCGCGATGATTTGAAACACAGTCTATATATTGGCTCGGGTACCTCGACGATGATTGATCATTTATCTTCTCTAGGTCATGTAGGTTTAACATTGACGTGTCCGAGTTTCTTTGGGGGGCAATGCCGAAGCTTGCGTCTACCTTTAAGAGCTCCCTTCATGATTGAGTCACTAGAAACTGTCAATTTTAATAATGATACTTTTTTAAATTTGGAGATGGAGACCGCTTTAATTTTTGCAATAGGTAGGGCATTAGGTCATAACGTCGCATCAGTATGTACGGCTATTAGTAATCGTGTTACCCAAGAGGTGTTGAGTGATATGCCTAAAGCGATTGATACTATGATCCAAGCAAGCTTAGCTCAATTGGTTAATTTCCTGAAACTTAAGCAGTTCACAGTTGATACGGAGTATCCTGTACAATAAAGACTGTCTGTGTTTTATAGAGTATTGTGACTACAAATAGCTTTAATGAGTCCAACAGCTTATCGGAGATTTAGTTGCATAGTCGCCCTTCGTCCTATGTTGATGACTATCACATTAGTCAGCGGTCATAATAATGCCAGCAGATTAGTCATTACATGTGCTTCTTGCTCACACCTGGATGACTTCTACTATTAAAAGCGTGAAACTAAAATATCTTTGTTAATATGTGACGCTTTATCTTTACTAACTCACATAGGTTTCTGGACGTACACTGATTTAAATCAAACGATATTCTAATAGTTGGACTAATGTCTGGTTATGATATAGTTGCAGGGCTCAAACGGCGGCAGTCATTTTAAAAATCCACTGCAGATAGATCGTGTTGTATACTGTGGGCGTGTAATACCCTTTTAATTTAAGCTCGGTCATCAGTTATCAACGGCTTGGATATTCATGTTAAAAAAAATTTTCATGATTTAGTATTGACAGCTTTAAACCCAGGGGAAGAATCTGACAACATTATTTAGCACACAAGCAGTAGAGGATTTATCGCTAGAACAGTTGATTGATCAATTTAATCCAACCTGTATGAGGCCACAGACACTTATGACGTTTGATGAGCCTGTTTTGAGTGATCAATTGTCCCTATTGGATCAGTTAATGTTACGACTAGTGAGTCATGATGGCGATCTCTCAGATCAACCTTGGTTAAGTTTAATTGCAAAAATTGAGACGTGTGATGAGCAGTTTTATAAGCGTTGTTATCACCGAGCTCTGAGTTTACAATTGCCTGTCATGCATAGAGAGGGGTTAATTTACCTTGCAAGTCGTAGTTTTTCCTTGATGAGACCGCGCAATGATTTCTCTGTTCAGCCACGTATATTAGTACGTCGTGTACAGCAGTGGTTGTTTATAGATGATCCTAAACTGCCTCATCACCAAGCTCGGTTATTTCCGGAGCTTACTCCCAACGCTGTTGAGGCTATTAAAAATGAATCAGCTGCATTGAGGGATCACTGCCAAGCTCACTTCGGAAATATTCTCAATGACATCAATCATTATATTCAGCAGATACAACGTCGTTTTTCAGTAGGGAGTTTCAGTAGGTCTTGATACTGAAACTAGCCATGCGGTGAGTGTTTATTCGTTGTTTCACTGATCATATCAGTGTCAAGAGTCGCGGGTAGTAATACTACCGATTTAATCGACGACGATGACTGATCGATTTGCCAATCCAGATCAATGCTAATATCGGTACACCAATGTAGGTTGCGGCAAGGTCTGTGAGTGAGAAATGTCCCTCCAGCAGTAAAACGAAGGCCTGACCTATCATGATGATAAGACTTAATGATAAGGCAAATAGGGGTGCTAGGGGATAGCCTTTGGCTTGATAGGGAAGGTCTTTCAAAGCGAAACCTTGTTTGAGGTAGTGTTTTCTGAATTGATAGTGACTCACCGCAATGCCGGTCCAAGCGATAAAGCCTGCAAGACTAGAGACATTGACTAACCATAAGAATAAACGACCACTGCCGAGGTAATTACATAAAAAACCCAGTAAACCGAATACAGCTGTGGCCGCTAACGCTGTGGTTGGTACGCCGAATCGATTGGTACGTCGAAACACCTTTGGGGCATTTCCTTCCTTACTCATGTGCCATAAAATACGTGTAGCAGAATACAGATCGGCATTACAAGCTGACAGTACAGCCACTAAGATAACACCATTCATTAAAGAGGCAGCATGACTTAAACCAATGTGTGCGAAGAGCAATGTGAAAGGACTTAAGGACACCGTATTACCGGAGTTTAACAGTCGGGTGTCGGTGTATGGAATCACACAGCTGATCACAAACATGGTTAATACGTAAAACAACAGTATACGCCAAAAGACTTGTTTGATTGCGCGTGGAATACTAGATTGTGGATTTTCCGCTTCGCCAGCAGCAATACCAACGAGTTCAGATCCTTGGAATGCAAAGCCTGATAGTAAAAAAACTTCAAATAACGTGGTGAGACCACCATGAAAAATGGCATCGCTGGATTGCCAGTTAGTTATGGCTGAATCACTACGATGAAGATCGTGTAGAATTACAAAGATCCCCACAACTATGAAGATCAAAATGGTGAGCACTTTAAAGAAGGATAACCAATACTCCGCTTCACCATAGTTTTCGACAGACAATAAGTTGAGTGTGATGATGCAGCCAAAGAATAACGCGCACCAGATGAGTGGATTGGTGTGTGGAAACCAAAAGTTCATAATCAACATGGCTGCGACGAGTTCGGCAGCCACAGTAATGGCCCAATTAAACCAGTAGTTGTATCCCATGGTAAAGCCAAACGGCTCACTAACGTAATCAGAGGCGTATTGAATAAAACTGCCGGACACTGGATTAAAAGCAGCCATTTCGCCAAGACTATTCATCAAAATATAGACCAATAAGCCCATGATCAGGTAGGCAATCAATGCGCCACCAGCGCCTGCCATGTAGAGGGCAGATCCACTGGTAATGAAAATGCCGGTTCCCAATGAGCCGCCTAAAGCTATCATGGAAAGGTGTCGAGATTTTAGGCGTCGTTTGAGGTCTTGGGACATGCATCATCCAAAAGAGTTGAGGTTGGTGTTTCAATCAAAGAAGCTTACTTGAAAATAGGATAGTTGGTTAAATCATAAGCTTCGGATCTTACCCACGGCCTCATGTCTTGTCAATTTAAGGGGACGAGCCATTAAACTATGCATGATTGTGAAAGTGTTAGGCAGTCACAGGGTGGTTTGCTATACTCCACGCCTTATTCACGAACCCCTAAGAAGCTCATGATTGATTCCATTCGAAATATTGCCATCATTGCCCACGTAGACCATGGAAAAACTACGCTGGTGGATAAGCTTTTGCGACAAACCAATACTTTAGGTGATCGTGCCCAGCCGGTGGAGCGTGTGATGGATTCTAATGCCCTTGAGAAAGAGCGCGGCATTACCATTTTGGCGAAGAACACGGCGATTGAATGGGAAGGTTATCGTATAAACATAGTGGATACACCTGGACACGCGGATTTCGGTGGAGAAGTTGAGCGTATTCTATCTATGGTGGATTCGGTGTTGTTATTGGTTGATGCCGTCGACGGTCCAATGCCACAAACGCGTTTTGTAACTCAAAAGGCCTTTAGTTGGGGGTTAAAGCCGATTGTTGTGATCAACAAGGTCGATCGTGAAGGAGCACGCCCTGATTGGGTGGTTGACCAAATTTTTGATTTATTTGTCAGTCTTGATGCGAGTGATGAACAGCTTGATTTTCCGGTGATTTATGCCTCAGCCTTACAAGGCTTTGCGATGAACGCATTAGATGATGCGCAAGAAGACATGACGCCATTACTACAAACCATTGTTGATCAAGTCTCTCCTCCCGAAGTGAATGCAGATGGCCCGTTTCAGATGCAAATCAGTTCATTGGATTATTCCAGTTATGTGGGTGTTATTGGTACGGGTCGTATTACGCGCGGATCCATTAAGCGTAATACACCGGTGACGGTGATTGCTGCCGATGGTAAAACACGCACCGGTCGTGTGTTACATTTATACGGATTTTCTGGTTTACAACGCACCGATGTCGACTCAGCGATGGCTGGTGATATTGTGGCGTTATCGGGTGTTGATGGCTTACGGATATCAGATACGTTATGTGAGGTGGGTAGTGAAGAGGCTTTGCCTGCTTTGGCTGTGGATGAGCCAACGGTTAGTATCTCCATGTTAGTGAATACGTCACCGTTTGCAGGTCGCGAAGGTAAATACGTCACTAGTCGTCAGATTGGTGATCGTCTAGAAAAAGAACTCATTGCCAATGTCGCGTTACGTGTTCAGCCAGGTGCTGAAGGTGATCGTTTTATTGTGTCTGGTCGTGGTGAATTGCATTTAGCTATTTTGATTGAGACGATGCGTCGAGAAGGTTATGAGCTGGCTGTATCACGTCCCGAAGTGATCACCAAAACTATCGATGGTGTGCTATCAGAGCCGTTCGAAAGTGTGGTGCTCGATATTAACGAAGAGCATCAAGGTGACATCATGCAGCAGTTAGCCGCACGTAAGGGAGCGCTTCAATCGATGGAGCCTGATGGTAAAGGCCGTGTTCGTCTGGAATACATCATTCCAACACGCGGATTAATCGGTTTTCATGGTCGCTTCTTAACCCTAACTTCTGGCTCTGGGTTGATGTATCACGTGTTTGATCATTACGGTCCCTCTACTAGCGATGCTATTATATCTCGCCACCGAGGCGTATTAATTTCCAATGCACCGGGCAAGGCTACCGCATATGCGTTATGGAATTTGCAGTCGCGCGGTGAAATGATGTGTGAACCGCAAACTGAGGTCTATGAAGGTATGATTGTTGGCGTGCACACAAGAGATAACGATTTAGTAGTGAATGTAACGAAAGAAAAACAACTCACCAACGTGAGGGCGTCTGGTACCGATGAAAGTATCATCCTGACTCCACCGATTCGCTTGACCTTAGAGCAGGCGATGGACTTTATTGCCGATGATGAGCTGGTTGAGGTGACACCGGGCTCAATACGCATTCGTAAAAAGCACTTAAGTGAGTCTGACAGAAAGCGCTTGAGTCGCTAGTCTTCTGATTATCATCAATTTTTTATTTTAAGCACGCTCGCTCATGGAAAAGGGCGGGAGTGCTTTAGTTTAGGGCGATTTCCACGTATAATTCGCCGCTTATTACTTGGTATTGATTTAACTTTAAACACATAAGGAGTCATCATGGCGCTGGAAAAAACACTCTCTATCATCAAGCCCGATGCTGTTGCAAAAAATGTCATTGGTAAAATTTATGATCGCTTTGAATCTGCAGGCCTTAAAATCGCAGCAGCAAAAATGGCACAGTTATCACAAGCTGATGCGGAAGGTTTTTATGCTGTTCATAAAGAAAGACCTTTTTTCAATGACTTGGTTCAGTTCATGGTCTCAGGTCCTGTGATGATTCAAGTGCTTGAAGGTGACAACGCGATTGCTAAAAATCGTGAGTTAATGGGTGCAACGAACCCAGCAGAAGCTGATGCGGGTACTATCCGTAAAGACTTCGCTGATTCTATCGAAGCGAATGCGGTGCATGGTTCTGATGCAGCAGATACCGCCGCTTTTGAAATCAACTATTTCTTTGGTGAATAATGACTGACACGACTCCCTCCATCAATTTACTCGATTTATCGATCGAGTCACTGGAATCTCTAATGACTTCCTGGGGGGAGAAACGTTTTCGTGTTAAACAACTTATTCAATGGATCTATCAGCGAGGCGTTACTGACTTTGATGCCATGAGTGATATCAGTCAGTCATTACGTAAACGTCTATCAGAAGAAACGGTGATCCAAACCCCTGAAATTGCTTTAACGCGCACAGCTACCGATGGCACCATTAAATGGTTGCTGCGTTTAACCGATGGCAATTTGATTGAAACGGTTTTCATTCCAGAAGCGAATCGCGGTACGTTGTGTGTGTCGTCACAAGTCGGTTGCGCACTCAATTGCAGTTTTTGTGCGACGGGTAAAGAAGGCTTTAATCGTAATTTAACGCAGGGTGAAATCATTGGGCAATTATGGCTCGCTGTTAATCAGTTAGCGTCAGAAAACTTCGCAAAATCGCGTGCGATTACCAACGTCGTGATGATGGGAATGGGCGAGCCTTTATTAAACTATGAACCTGTGCGTGATTCGATGGCGATTATGCTCAACGACTTAGCCTTTGGTTTATCAAAATACCGTGTGACTTTGAGTACTTCGGGTGTGATTCCTAAAATGCGTCAACTGAGTGAAGACAGTGTGGTATCACTCGCGGTGTCACTGCATGCGCCGAATGATGAGTTGCGTAATCAACTGGTGCCAATCAATAAAAAATACCCCATCAAAGATTTGATGCAAGCGTGTCGTGAACATTTTAATAATGATCGTTCTATCATGTTTGAATATGTCATGTTGCAAGGTGTCAATGATTCCATACAGCATGCCAAGCAGTTGATTCGAGTCTTAGAAGGTGTGCCTTCAAAAGTTAACTTGATTCCATTCAATCCTTTTGACGGTTCACAGTATCAAGTGTCTTCACCTGAAACCATTTTAGCCTTTCAACGTAAGTTAGCCAGCGCAGGGCTGAATGCGCGTATTCGTAAAACACGTGGTGATGATGTGTCAGCAGCCTGTGGTCAGTTAGCGGGAGACATTACCGATCGCACGGGTCGAAAACAACGTTGGTTACAAACCGGCTCACTGATTCCTGTTAAGCAAGCGTCCAAGTCTGCGTAATATTTCTAAAATACTTTGCAATCGGTTTTATGTGATTAATCGCTCTTGTGACTAATCATTCAATACAGCGTTCATGTGATATCTAGTATTGCAAAGTAACAATAATCAGCGACTTATGGGTGTTTTGTAAAAGCAATTGATAAATCGACTATAATTCGAATGATAAACGGTTGTGTTATCTGGGTTAAGTTGGAGTGGAGTATGATAAGTGAAGATGAACACACAGAAAATATGAAAAAGCTGGAAAATTTAAATCAAAAAATTGAAAATTTTAAAAACACTTTTGATCTAATAATTTCTCCTAGTGAGGTAAGCCAACCTACGGGATTTGGTAAGGAGATCGAAGATGCTTTTGGTTAGGAAATCGAAGATGCTATTGAGGCAGCTAGAGTTTTTCCTAGAGACCTATTCGATCAAGTAAAGGCCTATACTCAACGAATGCATTCTATTGATGAAGATAAAGCGTTTGGATTAGATCAAATGATTGAAGAGATTGAGACTTACAATTCAACGCTGCTTGAGAATATTGCAGATTTCATTATTAACACTGAATATAAAAATAATATTCTAAATCACACTTCTAAAGAAACCGATTCTCCTCACGGTTTGACTCTTATGAGCTATATAAGTACACGGACTTCAACTGTAGTACAATCATCTGTATCTTCGCAATCATTATCATCATCATCATCACCATATTCATCAGCATCATTATCATCATCATCACCATATTCATCAGCATCATAATCATCACATCTTTGTTTAATCTCCATGCCCTTTTTTACAGCTGTCCAACCAAATGCACGCCCGGTGATTTCTGTAGCATCACTAGGTATTGATATTTCCCCGTTAGAATCTATATGCGTGTAACCCCCAGGCGGGTAAGATATCGCTACCTCGCATACATCCGACTTTTCACTACAATTGTTTTGCCAATCACAAATTTCTTTCACCTTCATTGTTATTGTCTGTTGCGCTGTGACAGAACTATAGTGGAGTAATCCCATAGTGAGTAGGGCTGTTGATAGTATTTTCATGATCATTTCCTATTTTTCCATCGTTTTTTTAATTATAGTTAATGAACGACACTTTTTCCTGCCATTTCATTTGAGTCACTGACTTTCGACTAATTCCATGATTTTACACATGTTTTATTCGAACTTTTTAATATTCGTCCTTGTGTCTTCCCTTAGTGATGTATTAATAAAAATAACTGGTATTTGCTTTGATCATTTTAAGGCAGTGATATTTAAAACTAAAAAATATGAGATTGATCTTTCGAATCTAAAGCACACAAAATATCACCCTATTGGATAAGCTTCATGATTTAGATCCTTATCAATATGTCGTTTACTATTGTTCCTATTATGACAAATGGAAAATGTTACTCATGAAAAACATGAGCAACAGATGCTCCTTCCACTTCGACTGCTAATGTTCCTGGAGCATCTTTACTGGAAGTATCTGAAAACAAATCATTACATAACAAACAATCAGTTTAACCAATGATAGAAAACCGTTGAGGAGTTTGAGGTCACACTGAACTCACTAATTCATTGATTTGATCACGTATCGTAGTGACAGTTTGAACATCCAGAAGCGTAATTGTTTGACCAGGATTAAGAGGATTTGTTCCCCTAATGCTGAGCCATTCGTGTCACGCGGATCTTTCAAATGATTGATTAATTCGAGGTATGCTTACTGGTTCGTCTACAATCTGATGAGTAATCGGGCATACGTCTCCTACCCCATTGCATTAGTTATTGCGGTCTTCTAAAGTCTCGGAAAATTATTTGTGCTACAACCTCAGCAGTTTGGTGCTGATTATTGAAAAAATCCCATGGAGGCAAAGACAGTATGTATTTTAGCACTAAGATAGTGATAACTCTGAGAAATAAATGCAATTCCGCAGAAAGATGCTACTGTTTAAGACGCTCTTACTAAACCGAGCACATGGCTCAACGATTAATGACTATCTTTGATGTCTATCTATGTCATCTTCGGTCACTGTGACGAATGGAAGTGTTGTGTTTTTAATTTTATCGCAAAGGCTGATTTTAATCCCAAAAACCTTTACATTATGCAATTATACTGTACTCTGCGTGTTTACAGATTGAACACCTTTTTTTTCCATCCAACTTCAGTGAGTTATCTATGTCTTTTTCATCGATGGGCTTGTCAGAGTCTATTTTGCAGTCTATTCGTTACCCAAAGCCTACCCCCATACAGCAGCAAGCCATCCCTGAGGTGATCAAGGGAAGGGATGTGATGGGTGCTGCCCAAACCGGTACGGGTAAAACGGCCAGTTTTGTATTGCCGGTGTTAGAGCGTTTGCTTCACGGTCCCCGTGCACGTGCCAATAGTGTGCATGCATTAATTTTAGCACCTACGCGAGAACTCGCTGCTCAAATTGGTGAGAGTGTCAGAACTTATAGTAGCCACACCGACTTACGTTCCACTGTGGTCTATGGTGGGGTAAAGATCAATCCACAAATGATGCGGCTGCGTAAAGGGGCGGATATTTTAGTGGCAACACCGGGTCGACTATTGGATTTATACGAGCAAAATGCAGTGCGCTTTAAATTCTTACAAGTGTTGGTGTTAGATGAAGCTGATCGCATGTTGGATATGGGATTTATTCGTGATATTCGAAAAATACTTGCGATATTGCCACCCAAACGACAAAACTTACTGTTTTCAGCAACCTTCTCCAATGAGATTCGCCAATTAGCCCAAGGCCTGGTTCGAGACCCGGTTGAAATTTCGCTTAACCCTAAAAACACCACAGTGAAGAGCGTGAAGCATTGGGTTCACCCGGTCGATCAGAAAAAGAAATCTGAATTACTATTTAACCTCATGATAGATCGTGCGTGGAAACAACTGTTGGTATTCACACGTACTAAGCATCGTGCGAATCAATTAACTAATTTTTTAAATGCCAAAGGTGTACTTGCAGAGGCGATTCATGGTAACAAAAGTCAAAATGCTCGTCTGAAAGCGTTGGCCAATTTTAAGTCCGGTGATGTCAATGTCTTAGTAGCAACCGATGTGGCCGCTCGCGGTATTGATATTGAGTTGTTGCCTCAAGTGGTTAACTTTGATTTACCCAATGTAGCGGAAGACTATGTGCATCGTATCGGTCGCACAGGGCGTGCAGGGGCTAAAGGTGAGGCCATATCCTTAGTCAGTGCCGATGAAGTGCATCTTTTATCGGCAATCGAACATTTGATAAAACAAGTCTTAACCCGCGAGTTAGTCGATGACTTCGAGCCCGTTCATGATGTCCCTGTGACACAGTTGGGTGTTAAGTTGTCAGGCAAGTCATCCTTAAAAAACGGTCAAGCTAAAAAGACTCGTCGAAAACAAGCATCAACACAGAGTGACTCATTAGATCGTCGTTCGGGTTCTTCATCACGTCGATGTTTTGATGAGGGTTCACGTTCAGGATCATCGTCTAGACGGTCTTCAACGCGACGTTCCAGTGATCAGTCACGTCAAAGTTCTGATGAGGGCTCACGTTCAGGGTCACCCTCTAGACGATCTTCAACGCAGCGTTCAAGTAATCAGTCAGATAGTCGTCCTAGTTATGCTTCACGATCAACTGCATCGTCAAGTCGATCATCAAAGCATCGTTCTCGTCATCGGGTTGCGTAATAAGTTTTTTTTAGGAGCTGTTGGTAGATCAGTGACTAATCATCATGCAGTTCAACGGATGGGCCATAATATAATCGACGTGTGTAATATGCCAAGCGTCCGATGAATAATCCAGCCGTAACGCCTGAGACGAATAACATGGCAAATTCGAAGTGGGTGTTTTCTAATAATTCAGGATCAACAGCGCTTTGATAGCCAAAGTAATATTTAGTGAAGAAAATGATGAGTATGATCACTAAAGTTGACCACGTTCCGGAGACTTTAATTAACAAACGTGAGCGATCAACCTCAATGTTTTGCTTTAGTGCTTGAAGTAATCCACTCAGGATTCCAAACAATAAGCTTACAAAAAATACCGATATCACAAATACGTCTAGAGAAAAGTTAGATAGTAAAGCATCCAGTGATAAGTATGTGAAAATAATCGGGATAATAATGACTTTTGTGTAAGGCATCACTCCACCTTTAGCGGCTTTAACCCCTACAAAGACGCAATATGCTAATAAAATATAGACCCACCAAGGTGTATTCCATAGAGTATATCCTATGGCTTCAATCAAACTTTTCATACAACCCCCTTGTGAATGTTTTTAAATAAAAAATATTTAATGGTATTGAAAATATCTGATTAATTTGTGTGTTTCGAAATAACAATCAATAATTATGTTCACGGAAGCTCAGCACAACTCAAGCTGTTGTGCTGAGTATTAAGTCATTAATTAGCTTTGCAATTGATTCAGTTTTTCTTGTAGAACCTCTGCAGTGCTCGCACCACGGATCACTTCAAATTTCCCAGAGTGAGTATTGGCCAGTACTAGAGCAGGAGTTCCGGAAAATCCCATAGCTTTTGATAGTTTTTTTGTTTGTTCTAGCTCATCACTAACGGCTTTTGAGTTCATGGTTTTTTTGAGTTGTGCTAGGTCGATTCCTTGTTTTTTAGCAATAGACATGATGCCTTTTTTAGTCAGACGGTCTTTTTGAGCGAGTAAGGCTTTGTTAAAAGCACCATACTGTTTTGGACTCATTTGGTACACAGCCAGTGCTGCTTGTGCTGCAACTGCTGAGTTACCACCAAAAATAGGTAGCTCTTTAAATACGACTTTGAGGTTATTGTTATCTTTTAATAATGCGTTAATAACAGGGGTCATGTGCTTACAATAACCACATTGGTAATCAAAAAATTCCACTAATACTAATGGGCCTTTAGCATTCCCTATCATGGGTGACGTCTTATCGTGAAATAGTTGTTGCATGTTGTCTTTGATGGCTTGCTGCGCTAAACGTTGTTGCTCTTCTTGTTGTTGCTTTCGAAGCGCTAAAGAAGCTTCCACAATCACTTGTGGGTGAGAGATAAGGTAATCTCGAACTATGGTTTGTATGGCGGCTACATCTTCAGCAGAATACTGCGTTGTGGGGGGGGTGATAGAAGTATCTTGGTCTGACCCTAGTGTGATTGAGCAGCTGATTAATGTGCTTAAAAAAAGTGTCAGCAGTTGCGGTGTTTTTTTCATCTGAGATTCCTTTCTAGATTATGGCCACTTAGAATTTGATATGCAGCCTGTTTTAAACTATATCAATTTTTATCATAATGAATCTTTCTCAGGATGCAATGCTTATTCAACTGATGACATTGCTTGTGCGACATAAGAGCGATTATTTAGCCCCAAATAATCTAAGATGGGTTGACTTGCAGCAATTAGTTTTTTGAGGTTGATACCGGTTCTAATCCCTAGGCCTTCGCATAAGTAAACTACATCCTCTGTGGCTACATTGCCTGTAGCACCTGGGGCAAATGGACAGCCTCCCAGTCCTGAGGCTGACGCATCAATGGTTGTAATGCCTGCTTGTAGTGCGGCGAAGATATTGGTCAGTGCCTGTCCATAGGTGTTGTGACAATGCAATGCGATGGAGTACATGGGTGCATGTTTGGCCACTGTATCTATGACCTTGAGAACCTGATTGGGAGTAGCCTTTCCCAGTGTTTCTCCTAGAGCAATACTATCAGTACCAAGTTGTCGCAATTGGTGAGCGAGCGTTTCAACAGCTGCCGGTCTGATGTGACCCTCGTAAGGGCAGTGAGTGATACACGAGATGTATGCACGTACTCTGATTTTATTGAGTTTAGCTATTTCAAGAATATGCTCAATTTCAGTCAAGCTATCAGCAATGGACATGCCTATGTTTTTTTCACAAAAAGTATCGGATGCCGCAGTGAAGACAGCAATATCTTTGACTTGGCAATTCAGAGCTGTTCCAAGGCCTTGAAGATTTGGGATAAGGACTGGGTATCTGATTTGTTGATCGAGCACCAGTGACGAGATGATGGCTTGGTGATCTTGCATTTGTGGAACAGCTTTTGGAGAAACAAAGCTAGTGGCTTCGATGGTGTTGACTCCAGCATTTTTTAAATCGTTGATGAAGTCAAGCTTGATCTTTGTTGGAATAAAGGTGCCTATGGCTTGTAAGCCATCTCGGGGACTCACCTCAACCAGGTTGATAGCTTTCGGCAGTTTCATGGGATGCTCTCTTTTTCCCTAAGTGGCTTTTTTATTTTTCATATAACATACCTGATAGAGGAGGTATTCACAATTGTCTAGGCTGTAAGCGATTAACCTCTGTTTTGTAGGGCTTCAATTTCTTTTTGCAAGCCAGCTGTTGACGTTTGGTTCTGTGCCTGTAGTTGATCAATTTCTGATTGTAAATGCGTCAGTTGTTCTTGGGTCGACTGTTGTTGTTTGGCAAGTTGAGAATCTGTTCTTGTTTGCAGGGCTTGTATTTGTTGAGGGATGCTATCAGAGACGTGCTGAATTTGTTGTTGTACGTTTGCTAATGCTTGTCCGCTGTCGTTTGGTGTATCAGCTTTAGCACAGGTCACCATTGGAGATAATAATGTGGTCGTGATTAGAATCGGTAATAGTATGTTTTTCATGATTTTTACCCAGTAGTTTCTTTAATAAATTGTTAATGTTCGGGCCATTATATCCCTTAAACCTTAAGAAAAAATTAAACAAAAGGATTAATTGAGTTTATCCGCCCGCCATAGGTGATAATACAGTGATCAAGTCATGCTCTTTTAGCTGGTGCTCTGATGGATAATGAATTTTTTCTTGGTTTACCATGTAAACGAGAAACGATGGTATAAGAGCATCATTTTGGCAAAACAATGTTTGTAAATGGTCCGGAAGGGTATTGATGAACTTATCTATTGCGTTCTGTAACGTGGATCCTGGTTGGAGTGTGAGCGAGTAGGAATCTTTTTTAAGTATCTGATTTAAAGGTAAATTAAAGCGAAAAGTGATCTCCATGATAAGTCCCATTCGTTCTGAGGTGAGAGGGTATCACCATAATCTCTCGTACGGGTAACTGCAAGTGAGTTTGGTGACATTAAGGGTTGTTATCGGGCTGCAATTTGGCCAGTGTTCAGGTAGACTGAGCCTCTTTTTTCATAGAGATTTTCATCATGTTACCGGTAGTTGCTTTGGTAGGGCGTCCCAACGTTGGGAAGTCGACACTGTTTAATCATCTCACAAAAACCAAAAACGCCCTGGTCTATGACATGCCCGGTGTGACTCGTGATCGCCAATACGGCCAGGGTCAGGTTGGGCCCTCACCGTACATTGTCATTGATACAGGAGGATTGGCAGAGCCTGATCATCCTCATATCACTGAGATGACTGACCCTCAAGTGAACCAAGCCATGGAAGAGGCCGATGTTATTTTATTCATGGTCGATGCTCACGATGGCGTCACAACTGCTGATGAGGAGATTGCTTTATTTTTACGTCAAACGTATGCGGATAAAGTTCGAGTTGTCATTAACAAATCAGATCGTGATGATGTTACGGCCATTATTGCTGAATGTTACGCGTTTGGTTTGGGGGAAGCAGTCGCAATTGCGGCCACGATTGGTCGAGGTATCGAAACGGTAATGGTCGATGTATTGCCTCAATCAGCTTATCCAGAATTAACAGCGGATAATTGCACGGGTATACCCATTGCCATTGTTGGGCGCCCGAATGTTGGTAAATCAACATTAATTAATCGCATTTTAGGCGAGGAACGAGTGGTGGTATTAGACCACCCAGGAACAACCCGCGACAGCATTCCTGTACCGTTCGAACGTCGAGGAAAAACCTATACTCTGATTGATACAGCTGGTGTTCGCCGTCGAGGGAAAGTTTCAGAAGCCATTGAAAAATTTTCTATTGTGAAAACGCTACAAGCGATGCAGCATGCAAATATTGTCGTTGTTGTTATTGATGCACGTGATGGCCTAACGGATCAAGATTTAAAATTAATGGGTCGTGTCTGTGATCTCGGAAAAGGATTAGTGGTTGCCATCAATAAGTGGGATGGCATGGACGAGTATGATCGTGATCAAGTAATGCAGGCATTGGATCGCCAGCTAAGCTTCGTACCTTTTGCTCGTCGTTATCACATCTCTGCGCTTCATGGAACGGGAGTGGGTTGCCTATTTAACGCAATTGATGAAATCAATGAATCTGTTTCGCAAGAATTGCCAACTGCACAGGTAACACGAGCCCTTGAGAAAGCCGTGAAGTTACACCAACCACCGCTGGTGAAGGGACGAAGAATGAAATGCCGATATGCTCATATTGGTAGTCGATTTCCATTAGTGATTGTCATACATGGTAAACAGTTACGAGCTATGCCTGGTTCTTATCGGCGCTATTTATCGAATTATTTTAGAGAGACGTTTCAACTAAAGGGTTTACCTGTTGTGATTGAATGTCGAGAAGATAATAATCCCTATGATACGCAATGATGTTCTATCATTTTAGTACTAAGAAAGTGACGTAATTTTGAGGTTTGATGATGTTTGTTCCCAGTGAGTCTCCAAAAATATTAATAGTCGGTCCTTCCTGGGTAGGCGACATGGTGATGAGTCAGTCATTATGCGCTGAATTGCATAATACCTATCAAAATCCTCAGATTGATATTTTGGCCCCGCAATGGAGTTCGCCAGTGATAGCGCGTATGCCAGGTGTGCGGCATGCTGTTTCACACGACATTCAGCATGGCGAGTTTTCATGGGGTAAGCGTCGCCAACTAGGGCGGTCATTAAAAAAATACGGTTATGATCAAGCTATTGTCATTCCTCGTTCTTGGAAGTCGGCATTAATTCCATGGCAGGCAAACATACCAGTAAGAACAGGTTTTCTCGGCGAGCAGCGTTTTGGTTTGCTGAACGATTATTATCGTTTGAATAAAGCCGCGCTACCGACCATGCTCGAGCGCTTATTATTTTTAGCCAGTCCTAATCGACAGCCTAAAGTGTCCTCGAAATATTACCCACAGTTAATAACACAGGATGTGACAGCAGCATTGCACAAACACTCGATTGCTCACCAGGGTGGGCAATCGATTCTTGCATTGTGTCCAGGAGCAGAGTTTGGTGATGCTAAACAATGGCCTGCAGATCATTATGCGCAGATAGCCAAGCATCATTTTAGGCAAGGTTGGCAAGTGTGGCTGTTTGGCTCAAAGAAGGATAGCAAGATAACCGCACACATCAATGGCTTGTGCCAGGGGGAGTGCACTGATCTGGCCGGACAAACATCTTTAGGAGAAGCAATTGATTTACTATCGATCGTTGACCTGGTAGTGACGAATGATTCTGGCTTGATGCACGTTGCCTGTGCTTTGGGCCGACGTGTGATTGCTATTTTTGGATCATCATCACCCAAGTATACTCCTCCTTTGTCGATGAATGCAGACGTGATATCGCTAGATTTACCATGCCAACCTTGCTTTAAAAGAACCTGCCAGTTTGGTCACCGGCATTGCTTGACACAACTCACACCCGATCAAGTCATCAAGCAGGCTCGTCTCTAAACAAGGCCATCATTTATAAGAATAGCATCTTAATTTTTCTTAAGATGATCGTTTTACTACTTTCATGTGACTGCTCTAGAGTCCTCAAGAAATTATCTTGCGTTGATCTGTTTTGCTTTATTCTTGTTGCCAAGATTTCGCTAAGTTGATCTATGAAAGCTCTGTTATTTTTCAGTACTGGCTTGATTGTCTCGCGGGAAATCTTTAAGCACCAGCACGCTTGCGTTGTCTTAACAGATATTCTTCTAGTACTTTCTAGTAGGAATGCTTGAATACCAAAACTATCCCCATAGTTTATATCGCGCATTTTAATCGCGTCATTATTATTATCATGCTCATATGATTCAGCAGATCCTTGGATTAGAATGTACAGTTGACACTCGTCATGTACGCGTTCATGAATAATAAATTCGTTATTTAAAAAGTATTCCATAGTGCCTTTTTCAATTAAGTAGTGTCTTTCATTGTCATCGAGTGATTTAAAAGTATCATTGTTTGTGAGAATCTCAAGAATATGTTCTTGAGTTGGTGGTATAGGTTGATACTGTTGATAGGCCGGTTCATCCGAATTGTCCTGGATTGACCATGGACGCTCCGACCGACTAATGGGTAGGTTTGCTTTCATGAGACGATGATTAATACTGATTTGGAAGGCTTCTGAAAATCTTAACTTATTCTTGAGAGAATGGACTTTTATTTGGAAATAAAATTCTATCGTATCTTTTAAGCTAGTATTGAAACTAATGCTGATATCATGGGGTAAGGAATATTCAAGAAGTAGGTTGTAAAGTATTTTCTCAACTTTAGCAAGGTCGCAGTACGGCGATACATTGAGGCTACCTTTAATAACGAGTTGAGACACTTTTGGTTGTTTGAGTATTTCAACGACCTGACTTTGTAGTTTACTATTAGGTATAATGATAGTTTCAGAGTCAAGAATCTCTCCTCGTTGTGAAACTGGTATTAATGAGATGGTTCTCCAATCAAACTCTTTAATAATACCGTGTTTATCATCGACCTTAATGTAAGCCCCCTTTTTCATTTTTCCTCCAAGTTGCAAAGCAAGACCCGCAAATAGATCAGATAGCGTTGTTTTCGCCGACCATCCAAGGATAAATGCTCCAAGACCCGATGCAGCTAAAAGATTGGTAATATCAATCTGGTATACCAATTTCGCAATTATTAGAGAAATAATAAAAAAGATAATTACGTTAAGAATCTTAGTGAGTAGACGTGGTGCTCCCATTTGGCCATTTCGAATTGATACACCTTCCCAGATGAAATAGTTGAGTCCAGAGGTAATAAGGATAGCTATACACATCCAGATCATTGTAAACATTGCTGGTTGAATATACTCAAGATTCAGTTTAGTTTTAACATTAAATAGATGACTGATTGGATAATCATAGTAAACAAAGGCAGTTGTGAGTATTAAAGCAATGATTGCAGTGATGAATCGACTCTTACTACTTCGAATTCCAAAAGCGTAGAGGCCAAGTTGTATTAATATAAACACACATATGATGACACCCAGTAGTAATAGTGTTTGGATGATGGCTTGAAATGAGTAATTCATGTTTTATCCTTTAATGCTGCCCACACCTTGATGATTATAATGTAAACAAATCTTATTGATAAATCCATCATAGGCATAAGGTCGTCTTAACACACTACCATGATCGCTCTCAGTCTATGGTATAATTACTATCATCAGGGTTAATCTCTAAGTTCCTGAATTTGTATTTTAATAGTCATGTAAAGTGCTCTAAACAACTTATTTCTATACCATCTTAGTATTTGTATTTTAGCTCCAAGGATTCGTGCTAATAATTTTTTCATGAAACAAAAATGGCACATTAATACGATTGACACATCTTGGTTGATGATTTCTGTTGATGTTTTTAGTCATGATCAGTGTTTTGTAGTCTTCTAATGGAATCCTTAAACCACAGATATTTTTCTATCACTTGCGTAAACAGTTCTGTATCTCTAGGATGTGGGCTTTTCCTGTTAGAAAGATTAATCGTCAAAATTTTAAACAATGGATAATGAGGGCAATGACATGGAATCTTCACGCCATATTTCAAAAGCGGGTATATTAGCCGCAGCAACGGGTGGTATGGTCGGTTCTGGCTGGCTATTTGGCCCTTTCTTGGCAGCGCAGATGGCTGGTCCTGCGAGTGTTTTATCGTGGGCTTTGGGTGGTGTTTTGATGATGGTCATTGCGTTAACTTTCGCGGAACTCGTATCCACCTTTCCGTCTAAAGGCAGTATGGTTCGCTTTACACATCTTAGTCATGGCGCATTAACTAGTTTCACGCTCGCCTGGGTTGCATGGTTAGCTTCGGTCATGGTGGCACCCATTGAGACATCTGCGGCATTACAATATTTGGGTCATACTTGGCCAATTTTAGTTATTCACCAAAAGGATAGCTTAGTGTTATCGTCAGTAGGTATTGGTGTTGCTGCTATTACGATGTTGATCTTATGTATCATCAACTGTTTCGGTGCGAATGTGATCTCTAAAGGTAATGTCACCATTGTGATATGGAAAGTTGCGATTCCCTTGATAACAATACTGATACTATTACCTACCCACTTTTCTTGGCAACCTTTTGTTGCGCACACGGGTTTTTTACCTTCAGGTTGGCACGGTGTTTTAGCAGCGCTACCCTTGGCAGGAGTGGTATTTTCTTTTATTGGTTTTAGTCCAGCATTGCAGTTGGCTGGTGAGGCAAAAGATCCGGCACGGACTATTCCCTTTTCAATTGTCTGTGCCATTGGCATGGTGATTGCGCTGTACATTATATTACAAATAGTATTTGTGGGGGCGCTGCCAGCATCCAGCTATGCCAAGGGTTGGTCTCATTTGCATTTTGCTGGTGACGCGGGACCAATTGCTGGATTGTTGGCTGTTTTTGGTTTTATGTGGTGGCTCAAGATCATCATGATTGATGCGGTTGTTTCACCAATAGGCACTGGCTATATCTATACATCATCGACTGCTCGAATGAATATGGCAATGGCGGATAATGGCTATTTACCAAATAACATGACGGGATTAAATCGCTATCGTTCACCATGGGTTGCTATTGCTTTGAATTATGTATTGGGCATGCTATGTTTTTTACCTTTTCCTGGCTGGCAGTCGATGGTTGGTTTTCTGGTAATTTGTTTTGTGTTGGCGTATGCCATTGGTCCAATAGCCTGTTTGACTTTGCGATACACCGCCCCATCTGTGACTCGTCGCTTTAAAGTGCCTGCGGTGAGCTTCACTTGCTACTGTGCTTTTACTATCTGTAACTTAATGATTTATTGGACGGGCTGGGCGGTGGTCTATAAGTTGCTGATTGTAACTTTTTTGGGCTATGTCTTTTTGTGGCTTTATTCGAAATTTTTCAATCAGATAAATGATTTTTCATTTAAACAAGGCGTGTGGTTGTTTCCCTATCTATTGGGGTTAGGCATTTTGTCCTATGGTGGTGATTATGGTGGACAGCACTGGATGCATTTCGGGATGGATATGGTGATAGTTGCTGCTTTTTCTTTGATAATATTTGTTTCTGCTGTGCTTTGTGGAGTATCTCGTGGTCAGTTATCTTCACAGGCTATTGAGGCAGCGCAGTCATTATAATGTGTTAATAATACTATGGTTAAAGTACCACAAATCTCAGTGATTATTCCTACGCATAATCGAGCCATGTCTTTATCACGAGCATTAGACTCGGTATTTAATCAGTCTTTTACTGCTTTTGAGTGCCTTGTGATCGATGATGCATCAACGGATCAAACATTAGAGTTACTCGCGACTTATCCTAAAGTAGCAGTCACTTCGTTAGCGCATCAATCAGGCGTGAGTGCGGCTAGAAATGCCGGTATTTGTCAGGCGAAAGGTGAGTGGCTGGCTTTTTTGGACTCGGATGATGAGTGGTTACCGGATAAACTGGCACGGCAAATGGCATTGATAAAGGACTCACCACGTCCACACTGGGTGCATACAGAAGAAATTTGGATACGTTCTGGAGTTCGAGTGAACCCCATGAAAAAACATCAAAAAATCGGGGGTGATATCTATTTAGCCTGCCTTCCGCTGTGTGTTGTTTCACCATCTAGTGTGTTGATACATCGATCTGTGATACAGTCTGTTGGCTTTTTTGATGAGTCATTGCCTGCATGCGAAGACTATGATTTATGGCTTAGAATTGCTGCACAGTTTCCCATCTTGTTTGAGCAGGAGCCGTGCCTGATTAAGTATGGCGGGCATGCAGATCAACTCTCTCGTCAACATTGGGGGATGGATCGGTTCAGGGTGCATGCGTTAATTAAACAATTAGAGTCTGAGAGATTGCCGGATCGATTTAGATCAGCGACAGTCGCCACGCTAAAAAAGAAATTACAAATATTGTTGGCGGGTGCTCGCAAGCGTCAACAGCATGAACGAGTAAATTGTTATGAGCAACAGCTTACCCACTACTGCTAGGCAGCCTCGAGTGATGATACAAGTCGCATTAGCTTGTGAGGCTCGCCCTATTATCGATCACTATAAAATGAAGCGATTAAGGCACTCAGCGTTAACTATGTATACAAGCCCAGATGATTCTTTGATGTTATTGGTCAGTGGTGTAGGGAAGCTCAATGCCGCCTTAACGATAGGTCATAGCTTAGGGTTATTGTCTGATCGTGATCATGTGTCCTTTTTAAATGTTGGCATCGCCGCTTCAAATAAATTTTCTGTGGGTGAGTGTGTTATGGCTAATAAGGTCATCGATGTTGCTACCCATCAAGTTTGGTACCCTTTTCTAACGCAGCGACCTAAGGCTCCAACTACCGCAATACGATGTTATGATAGACCTCAGACGATGATTGTAGATACTTTGTTGGACATGGAGTCCGCCGGTTTTATGCAAGCGGTGAGTCGATTAGCTTGTCAAGATCAAGCCCAGATTATCAAGGTAGTCTCAGATAACTGTGTAGAGGATCAGATGGCTATTGAGCCAAGTTCCGTGGTCGCTTGGCTTGCAGACGCTATGGGTACCATTCAGGTCACGCTTGATAGTTTGTTGGATCGTTCGACATTGGCGTTGCAGTCTTATGTTGATCTTGAGGACTACGAGCAGCTTCTTTCACGTTGGCACTTCACCGTCTATCAACAGTATCAACTTAAAGGTTATTTAAGGCGTTGGCAGGTTGTATTTAAAGATTGCTCAGTTATGGGTTATGTCAATGCATGTAAAGATACGCGATCGGTACTTCACGTTATTGAATCGGTTTTATCCAATACCTCCTACCATTTTGAGTAACTACTATGTCAGTGATTTATGTTGAAAGTCGAGTGCTTAATCATCCTAGAACTCGAACATTGTTAGAACGTATTGGGCAGCATAAAACGATTATTGAGTGTGATCACTACCGTGAGATATTTAATCGTAAGTCGCAAAGTTTTCGGATTCAGAAACAGCATCCTGCCTTAATACTCGCGGAAAAACCTTCGTCGCGAGTGTTGCCTACACCACCAGGTTTTGGTATTGGAGGCCAAAAGAATTATTATTTTTCTCATTTATTGAATTGTCCCTATGATTGTCGTTATTGTTTTTTACAGGGGATGTATCAAAGTGCTCATTACGTCTTGTTTGTTAATTACGAAGATTTTCAGAGTGATATTGTGACCGTACTTGAGGAGCATCAAGATGAAGTGGTCACTTTTTTTTCGGGTTATGACTCTGATTCATTGGCCTTTAATCCGAACACGCAATTCATTGAGAATTTTATTCCATTTTTTGAGAAGCATCCCAGGGCGTTACTGGAGTTGCGTACCAAAAGTGCTAATGTAAAGTCTCTATTAAACTGCCAGCCTATTCAGAATGCTGTAGTAGCCTTCAGTATGACTCCGGATAGTATTTCACGGCAAGTTGAGCATCGAGTACCAAAGTTATCTCAGCGCTTGAAAGCTATGAAGCAACTGCAGGTAGCCGGTTGGCGTATAGGGTTGCGATTTGATCCTTTGATTTACACCGATAATTTTCAGGCGCTCTATGATCAATTGCTGACCGATATATTTTCATCGATCGATTCGTCACTCGTTCATTCTGTCAGTACCGGTTTGCTGCGTTTTCCCGAGAAGATGTATCAGAAAATTACAGCGATGTACCCTAAGGATAAGCTGTTAGCACACCCATTAGAGGTCAATAAGAAAATTGTGTCTTATTCTAAAGCACGTGAAATCGACATGCTGAATAGTTTTCATAAAAAAATCGCGCAATATGTCCCAGATACCAGTATTTTTAAGTGCTCAGCTGATTGACACGCTGCATGTTTTTGATAAGGTGTGTTGTCTTTTTTCTGATCCAAAACGAGGCTTGTCTTATGATTATTGGTATTCCAAAAGAAATTAAAAATAAAGAGTTTCGTGTTGGGTTAACACCTTTTAATGCGCATGAGCTGATATCGCTCGGACACAAGGTGATTGTTGAAAAAGATGCGGGTTTAGGTATTGGTTTTATGGATGAACATTATGCATCTGTCGGTGTGACGATCGCCGCATCCGCTCAGGACGTGTATGGCCAGGCTGATATGATTGTAAAGGTTAAAGAACCTCAACCTGAAGAATATGTCTTGCTAAGAAAAGACCAGATTTTGTTCACATATCTTCACTTGGCTGCTGATTTGCCACAGGCTGAGGCGCTAATGAAAGCGGGTTGTGTTGCCATTGCCTATGAGACTGTTACTGATAAGCGTAACTCGTTGCCTTTGCTAACACCGATGAGTCAAGTCGCGGGCCGTTTGTCCGTTCAGGTTGGTGCTCAGAGTTTGTTGAAAAGCAATGGTGGTTCAGGTTTGTTGTTAGGTGGTGTCCCTGGTGTTGCTGCAGCTAAAGTCGTCGTCATTGGGGGGGGAGTCGTAGGGACCAATGCGATTCGAATGGCGATGGGCACTGAGGCTCATGTCACGGTGTTAGATGTCTCGCATCCTCGATTGGAACAACTGGATTTTCAATTTGGTGGGCGTTTAAATACAACGTACGCGAGTCGGTCAAACATCGAGCAATATGTTAAGGACGCTGATTTAGTGATTGGTGCAGTATTAATACCTGGCAAAGCAGCACCGAGTTTAGTGCCTCGTAGTTGGCTTCGAGATATGCGTCCTGGTTCAGTGATGGTGGATGTGGCTATTGATCAGGGGGGGTGTTTTGAAACAAGTCGGCCAACGTCTCATAGTCATCCCACCTACGTCATCGATGATATTGTGCATTACTGTGTGACTAACATGCCAGGCGCTGTTCCCCGTACATCTACTCTGGCTTTAAACAACGTCACTCTCCCGTTTATTATTAAAATTGCTAATCAAGGCTGGCGCGATGCTATTTCATCTGACCCACATCTCAAGAATGGGGTTAATGTCTGCCAGGGTGCTATCACTCATGCTGGTGTTGCTGCGGATCTAGGTTTGCCTCACACCGCCTTAAATGACCAGGGTGTGTTGACAGCAGAGCCTGAGTTATCAGCTGCTGTTTGTGATTAATCATCTTCGTGTTCAATCACGCGCCCGGTGTTGTTTTGTGATGAGGTCGTGCCAAATCGTCTAGCCCATTGTGTTCGAACGAATGAAATAATAAATGCAATCAATCCCGCAATGGCAAGGATAATAATAAAATAGGAAAGGGCAACAAAACCAATGATACCCAGACCGATAATTACGAGAAGACTGATCGCGGTAACCAGTGGATTTTTATTCGGGGTTGTCATTTTATTGTATCTCTAAGCTGATTAATTATAACCCTTATATCATACATGCTGGTGCAAAGGAGTAAATGCAAGGAGTGTACTAAAAAAATACAGCTCTAAGTGCTTTTTTGTCGTTGGATTGTAGCTATTTAGGGTCTATGATAAGCTGCTATTTTTTAACGGATTATCAGCAACCTTCTATTGCTACTCAAGAAATTACAAGGGATGTAACATGCCATTTATAAAAAAGACAGCTTTGGGTTTGATAACAGCTTCTGTATGCACGTATCTTCCGCTGATGGTGTCTGCAGATGATGCAGTGAGTTCGTCTGACCTACCAACGTTACCGAGCACCGTTGCATCCGATGACTTGCCGACATTGCCAAGTCCTGCTGAGACCAATGCTACTAACGAAGAATCACAAGGCACACTATCAGTAAATAACGATCTATTTAAAATGAATGGTTTTGTGTCCACCGGCGCATTACAGACAAATGCAGACAGTGGTGTAGGTTACAATATTCCTGAGCGGGGTCAGGTGACTAATGATGTGTCCTTCGGTGCCAGCACGTTGTTTGGGTTACAACTCACAGCCAAGCTAAATGATCAATTTAGTGCAGTAGGCCAGTTTGTTGCTTCTGGCGATGATACTAACGGAAATACAGCTTACGACGTTGATGCGGCTTGGGCATTTTTGCAATACCAGGTGATGGATAATGTTAAAGTTGATTTGGGTCGCATGCGAATACCTCTTTTTTTGTATTCCGATACGATTCAAGTTGGTTACTCATATCCTTATGCATTTTTGCCAAACGAAGTGTATCGTATCGTACCGTTCTTCAACATGAATGGTGTCAGTACCATTTATCAGCGGTCAATAGGGTCATCGGGCTGGACGTTACAAACCCAACCTTTTTTTGGTCAAGATACTTCTCAATACGACGTGGCAACAGTAGGTTCGACTTCATCAGAGCAGCTAACGGATTATGATGAAAATAATTTAGTGGGAACGTCTATATCGATCAGTAACGGCAATATGACACTCCACGGCGCTTACTCCCATTTAGAGTTGACGGCTACTCCAACTGGAACGGCCTCTGCTATTTTTACCGACGAGGACACATCGTTTTATAGCCTTGGTGCAAAGTTTAATTTAAAAAATATCTTACTATCCGCTGAATATGCTCATCGCGATGTACCTGAAGGTGTTGCCGAGTTAACGGGTTTTTATGGCACAATCGGTTATCAGCTAGAAAAATTTTTACCTGCTTTGACTTATGCGCACCTTGAAACTGATAATCAAGAGGACTTGACTAAACCCTCGGATGAGGCACCAGAGGCGCAAGAGTCTTATACTTTTTCCTTAGCTTATTATTTAACAGACCGTATTGATTTAAAGGCAACGATCGGTGATATTCATTTGTTAGATGGTACGAATGGTATGTTTAGTTCTGACCCTGGTAAGTCTAATGTATGGCTTTATGGTTTTGGTGTGGATGCAATATTTTAAAAAATTGATACAGTATTTTCCGATCATTTTCTTGTGGCTTGTTTTTGGCTTACAGGTAAATGTATCGGCCTCCGAAGATAACCTTATTGTCATTGGCAATCAGAAAAGCACTATCAAAAAATTATCGTCAGGTCAAATTCAGTCTATTTTTTTAGGCAAGACCAGTAAAATAGATGGTCAGGTCGTGCGAGGTTATCATCAACCCTCTGGCTCTACACAGTACAATGATTTTTTTCAAACTATATTTCAATGGACGCCTCGCCAAGTGAATCGTTACTGGTCGTCGCAGATTTTTGGGGGAGGGAATACGCAGCCATCGACCGTTGCCAATGATGCGGCTGCTATTAAACTGACTTCACAGTATAAGGGTGTCATCACTTACGTTAGTAGTCGATCATTAGCATTATCACCTTATAG